>ERZ791907.451-NODE-451-length-44984-cov-17.525407_pt1 | contig 44984 bp, 51 predicted proteins | sample MGYA00510145_ERZ791907 | MGnify/ENA primary metagenome ERZ791907 (study PRJEB30046, sample SAMN00792089) | human gut metagenome | study: EMG produced TPA metagenomics assembly of the A metagenome-wide association study of gut microbiota in type 2... | reverse complement strand
ATCATCTTCAATAATCAATAATTGTTCCATGTATCTCACTCCCTCGTTATTCAAATGCCACCATCATTTCCTTGGGCAATTTTTCGTTCTCACAGTTCAGAAGATAGGCTATTGCTCTGATTGCAAATTTGTTTGTTTTCACTGTATCCCAGTCGGCAAGACGAACTATTTCTGCTGTGCTGCCCTCAAACATAACCGCCAGTTCTTCAAAGGTGGGGCGGCCTTTCCACGAGCCGACACGCCCGCAGGTCATGCAGATCGCCAGTCGCTTTTCAAGCAAGGTCGCAGTTGTATTTCTTTGCAAATTCACTGACCGCACCCTTGGCAGGATCATAGTCCATCAGCTTTTGGAGCATTTGCTCCCGGCAGGAGAGTTTTATATCTATAAATCGGTCTGTGTCGTACAAATCGCCGCCGTCCACACCGAGAAAGTCTTTGATGCGCTCTGCCACATAGGGAATGATGCCATCACCGTGCGGATTGACTTGGTGTTTTGGTATGTATCCGGTCATATTCCATATAAAATCCTTCAGCATAGCGCACCTCCCTTCTAAACAAATGCTTTCTGGATAGTAGCCTGATTTTAATTCTCAGATTGTGTTTCTTTTGCTTCTACTTTTACAATCATACATAGGCTTTGAACTGCATTAAAGAGACGGATGCAATCCATCTCGTCAATTTCAAAATCCGATCTTCCATGTAATAGCCAATGCCTATTTATCGTTTCAGGTTCATCGGCAGAGAAATCGCTTTTTTGATACAGATTTCGGATGAAGTTGTTATAAGAAATCCATACATGTTTTTGAATTGTACTTCCTGTTGACGGGAAGGTATCGACCTTCTTTTGACAAACCTTTATCATCCTTACATCTTGCTTGTCATCGCTAAATTCTGACAGAATACCCTCGATAACCGAGAGTAGCGATGTTGCACAAACAGCATACAATTTATTTTGAAATGCTTGCCAGCACTGGTCTGTGAGATTTTTCAGTCCTTCTTTAATGGGAGATGCTTTGATTCCGTTCACCATATCTTTGGTTTTCTGAAAATCTTCTATTGTAAAAAACCATTTCAAAAATGCATTGATATCATCCAATTTGTTTGTGTTTGCTATTGTTTTGACTGCGTAAATATTTAATTCTGCGGGTAAAGTCCACCCTTCTGTTGATAGCTTGCTCACAACAATATCTAATTCTTTATCAAATTCCTGTACACTTTCTTCAGCCTTCTTTGAAATAGCTTTTTGAATAACCTCCATTTGTTCTTTCGTTAATTCTAACATTCGTATAACCCTCCGAGTTTAAGTGTTCCTATAATTCAGGCTCTCATTTAGCAAAGCCGCCTGTCCCATCTCTTTTTCGTAATCACCTTTGGCATAGGCGACATTGCTCAGCGCTCGAAGCATTTTATCCTTTGCCAGCTTTTTCATAACCTCTGCAAGATCAGCGTCCAGAGTACCACGCTTCACATAGCGGTTTATGGTGTTCAGCCGTTTCTCATAAATCTGTTTCACCGGATGATCGTCCGCAAGTTCTCGCTGTTCTCTACCTTTCAGATTGCCGATCTGCCGGCAAGTGCGGTGCAGCTTGTCCCCCGGTGCATAGCCGCCGCAGTATTTGGTGTGCCTTGCGTTGGTGGTCAGAAACCACTTGCCGCAGATTTTGCATTTCTTCGGTGCATGACCAACACATAAGCCCTCAAAAAGATCAGACCGGAACATCCCTACAAAGGATACATAGTGCATCCGCTTGACCAGCTTCGCAACTTTTTCGCCGGGACGGATGGTTGCCACATACTGAACAGAGTTATTTGCGACAGACATCCAGGCATTGCCCTCAGCGATGGAGAACTCCGGCGTGAAATAGCTGCCGAACATTCTGGCAAATCCCTCTGCGGTGCGGTCTGCTTCGTTGCAATCCGATTTTTCTGCAAAATCAAGCATGGCCGTTTGGTATTCCCCAAGGGAGTAGGCCAGATGCCCGCATACGGCGGTATAGCGCTGGAGCGTGATTGCTTCGGCATAGTTCTGGATTTCTTCAAATTGCAAAGAATTGGTTGCGGCTTTTGTGGCAAACTCCACATATTTCAGTGCATTGTCCGCAGTAAAGACCCTTTCTATCCGTTCTCTGTGCTTTGATATGTCCATATAAGAGAATGGCGGGGTTTCGCTGAGAATATCCAGCATCGCCAGAGTAGCTTCCCTTGCCATAGGACAGAGTGCACAAGCATCCTGTCCGGCGTTTAATGTTCCGAGCAGCAGATTGATTTTCTCGCATTGCTCGTTCGCCTTTGCAATGGTATCCGCAGGGACATTCAGTGCATCACAGGCAAGCGTACCGACAGGAAATGTTTTGCCCTCATATATGACCGTATCCTGCCAGAAATCCAATGTCATCAATTCTTGATTCATGCTTGCCCTCCTGTCCTGTTTTTTCATTTTTCTAATTATATCATGTAAATGTGAAGAAATCTACGTCCTCAGATAAGTTGTCCTGTTTTTTGAAACAGGATTGTCCTGTCATTAGCCTGTTTTTTGAAAAATCCGTCATAACCATAATAGAAGGAGCGAAGCACCTGCCAATCACGGTGGGTGTTTCGTGCTTTCTGAATACTATGAACGGAGGTTTTCTATGACATTCTATGAAACCATCAAGGCGGCAATCAGCGTAAAGCAAGCCGCCAAACACTACGGGCTGAATGTCAACCGCAATGGTATGGCTTGCTGTTCGTTCCACAACGACAGGCATCCGAGCTTGAAGCTGAATGAGGACTATTTTTTCTGCTTCAGCTGCGGAGCCAAGGGGGATGTAATCGACCTTGTGGCAAGGCTGTTCGATCTGAGCAGTTATGAAGCAGTGCAAAAACTGGCTGCGGACTTTGAGCTTGACCCGAAACCGCCCACTGCCGCAGCTATGGTCAAGCCGAAGCGTCCTTATATCCGTCAGTTCCGGGAGGATGAAATGTTGTTCAGTATGCTAAGAAAGCAAATGAAACGGGGAAGCTGTATGAAGAGGATCTTGCAGAAATAAAAAAGATGAATAATGAGCAAACAGAGCTTCTAAAAAAGGCACTTGAAGCAGTTATTCATCTATATGAGGAAGATTCAAAGAAGAGAAAGTGAATTGATAAAAAGCGTTAGCGTGGCTCTGCGGTTTATCCGCAGTTCGAGGGGATTGGGGCATTTTCCCCAACAAGCAAAAATGCGCCGGGTATATACCGGGGCACTGCTTGCCAAGTAGCGAAATTAGGAATGACAGAGAGGATAAGACAATGGAAAATGTAACTTTTGATTATAAGTTTTACAGGATACCTAAGAGATTTTTTAAGGAAGACATGTTCAGAGATATGACAAATGCAGCAAAAGTATTATATGGAATACTGCTGGATCGCAAGTGCTTGTCAGACTCCAATGGAGACGCATGGCGTGATGAATATGGAATTACCTATATCATTTTCACAATCGAAGAAATTATGAATCTGATGAACCTGGGGAATAAGAAGGTTAACAAAATGGTGAAGGAGCTGGAGGAGCATGGCTTGATTTACCGAAGACATCAGGGCTTGGGAAGACCGAATAAGATTTATGTTTATGATTTGCTCAAAGCAGATAATTCAAATTGGCTGCCAAAACAAATTATATTCGGAAAAGGGAGCAGCAATGAGAAAGAAGTATTATGAAGATGCAAAAGAGAATGCAGCTTTTGAGAGATGTGCAGATGTAATAACATCCCTGATTCTAAAATATGGACCGGCTTTAAAACGAAAATGGAATCTAGACGAGTGGATTAGGAATATTCAGGCAGAGAGTCTATGGAAAGACATAGCTTGCAAAAGATATCAGCGGTATTTTATTTGCATGATGAATATGAAAAGTCTTCCTGTATGACAAAATCAAATTGACTAATACTAATTAGCAATATATAATATAGACAAAACGAAAATGACATGAACGGAGGAACAATGAAGTGGAGAAGGTTATAACACTTGAGGAAGCATTAAAAAGAATTGAAGAATTAGAAAATGAAAACGCCGAGTTACGCGAAGAACTGGAATATTATAAAAATCGTAAATTAAGTGGAAGGCAGAAGCACAATGCAAAATGGATGGCAATCTACAATGATTTTGTTGATTGCTATGAGAACGGCATGGCTATGATAGAGATTGCAAAACGAAATAATGTCAGCGAGAGGACGATATACAGGTATAAGGCGTATTATGACAAGATGAGGAACACAAAGGAGAATGTGATAGAGTAATTTAGTTAATTAATAGTAAAAAACATATTGCTGGCGTCAGCAATATGTTCATAAGAGGAGGAAATTTGAATGGAAAAGAGAATAATTGAATTGTACAGAAGAAAATTTGATGATATCCGACATGAAGAGGATGGCATTGAGTATTGGTATGCACGAGAATTAATGACATTATTGGACTATATTCAATGGAGAAATTTCGAAAATGTTGTAAAAAAGGGAATGCTTTCTTGTAAAAATAACGGAATTAGTGTGGAAGACCATTTTGCTGGCGTCAGCAAAATGGTCACATTGGGAAGTGGAGCCAATAGAGAAGTTGAGGATTATATGCTTACCCGTTATGCATGTTATCTTATTGCTGAAAATGGAGATCCACGAAAGGAGCAGATAGCTTTTGCACAAAGCTATTTTGCGGTTCAGACTAGAAAACAGGAATTGATTGAAGAAAGAATTTCTTATATCGAAAGAACAGAGGCAAGAGGAAAATTAAGGGAATCGGAAAAAAGATTGTCTCAAAATATATATGAGCGTGGAGTAGATGATGCTGGATTTGGTCGGATTCGGTCTAAAGGAGATCAGGCTTTATTTGGTGGATTTACCACGAAACAGATGAAAGACCGTTTGGGAGTACAGGACAAAAGACCACTTGCGGATTTCCTGCCAACACTTACCATTGCCGCAAAAAATCTTGCAACTGAAATGACAAATTATAATGTTGAAGAAAAGGATCTGCAAGGAGAATCTGCAATCACTGTTGAACATGTGGAAAATAATACTTCTGTTAGGGACATGCTTGGACAAAGAGGAATTAAACCGGAAGATTTACCAGCATCGGAAGATATTAAGAAACTGGAACGCAGGGTAAAGCGAGAAGAGAAAAAGCTTGCAGAGCAGTCTGGAAAGTTGACAAATGAATAATACAGGAGTGTGAGACTATTGAAGAAGAAAACAAAGCATATAGTTACAATTGAACTGGAGGATAATAAAGTGAAAAATATTGTAAAAGACACAATTCACGCGAATGGAATAGATATTGGAATATATACATAGGATTTTCAAAATGAATTTATATCATTGACGGATATTGCACGCTATAAAAGTGATGAAGCAAAGGATGTAATTAAAAATTGGATGAGAAGCAAAGACACAATAGAGTTTCTTGGTTTATGGGAAAAATTACATAATAATAACTTTAAAGGGGTCGAATTCGACTCCTTTAGAAATCAGGCGGGATCTAATGCATTTACAATGTCACCTACAAAATGGATAGAGACTACTGGGGCAATAGGAATCGTATGTAAATCCGGACGTTATGGTGGCACTTATGCACATTCAGATATTGCATTTGAATTTGCATCATGGATTTCAGCAGAATTTAAACTTTATATAATCATGGATTATAAAAGGCTGAAAGCAGATGAAAATAGCCGCTTTTCATTAAATTGGAATCTAAACAGTGAAATATCAAAATTGAATTATAAAATACATACAGATGCAATCAAAGAAAATTTGATACCACCGGAATTGACACCAGCACAAATCAGTTTTACATATGCAAATGAAGCTGATATGCTAAATGTGGTTCTATTTGGCAGAACAACCGCCGGAAGCATATTTGCCACGCGGAATTTCTTATCCTAGACGAGGTTCACACCCACGCAGAAGATCAGGATAGAGCCGATGAGGGAGAGATCGGTAATGGCGGCATCTGTCATGACCGGTGCAATCAGTCTTGCCAACAGCGTGACCGCACCCTCGAACAGAGGGTCTTTGGCATTGCCTGTTTTTTTGGGTAAAAAATCTGTTGAATACAGTGCCGGCGATCCTGCTGGCGGATGAGCCTACCGGCGCCCTGGACCAGACCAGCGGCAAGGAGGTACTGAAGCTGTTCCGGGAATTAAACGACATGGGCAACACGATCGTAATGATCACACATGATCTGGGAGTGGCACAGTCCGCGAAGCGTATCGTAAGAATTGTAGACGGACAGCTGTATGAGTAAATTATATACTTTTTGCAACAAGCACAATTCCTGAGAGAATGAGCAGGAGAATCACGATTTTGCGGATGAGCTTTTCATCCATCAGATCGCTGCTCTTCAGGCCAAGGAATAATCCCAACAGCATTAGGGGAATCAGGAGTATCGCCTGCCGGATCGTCTCGAACCGGATCAGTCCCAAAGCACTGTACAGGCAGATGCGAAAGGTGCTTTCTACAGCAAATACTGCGCTGATATTAGCTTTGAAGGCATCATTATCTTCACAGACGCTTGTCATGTAAACGGCCAGCAGAGCGCCGACACCAAACAGCCCGCTGAGTAATCCGGCGGAGAGTCCTACTATTACGGTGAATAGAGGAGAGACTTTTTTCGGGGAAAAGGTCTCTTCATTTTTTGCCCCTTTTTGTTGAAAACACATCTGGATTCCAATGCCTATGACCACAATACCGAAGATGATCTTAACGATATTGGCATTGATGTATTTTAAAATAAATACCCCCGGAATGCTGCCGGCAAGAACGAACAGCATAGGGAGGAAAAAGATACGCGGATGCAGGGAAGCTCTTTTTTTCCATACTAGGATCAGGTTCGACGGATAACCGATCAGCAGTTCCACCGGAGAAATATTAGCATTTACGATGCCGAAGCTTAAAATAGAGGTGAATACCAGTGTATTGGCGAATCCGCACAGACCTTTTATGAAAAATGCTGTTAAAGTGGCTAAAATCCAGTAAATCATGAGAACCTGGCTCCTTAATCGTTCGTTTCAGCTAGAATAAAGTCCCATAGGCGCTGCCTGTGCAGGAATCATCCATAGCGCAACTTTCTTCTATAGTAAAATACACACGTGGTCAGGACAAGTATTTTGTGAAAAAACTTGTGGGAACTTTGGGAGTGTGGTACATTGACACTAAGCAAAAGGAAAGGCAGGAAGATTCGTATGGCAGGATATTTGATCAAAGATACTACAAGAGAAGAACGGGAGCAGATCGTAGCGGAATCCTTAGGATATATGGAAGCAAATTGTGACGGCTGTTCGTCCGGACTGGCAGAGATGTATCAGGCATACATCGATGGGGAGAAGGAGCTTCGGGACATTAATATGGAGTTTCATGCAGGATATGTCTCGGGGGAGGAAGTACCGGGGAGAAGATCCTGCCCGATGTAAGGATAGTAAGCATAAAGTTTCGAAATTTGCAAAAACTCTTTCTATAAGGGAGAAACCGGAAAAGAGGGATGCAGATGCGGAAGGATCTTATAATTATAGTAAATCTGGAAAATGGAAAAGCACAGTTGGAATTCAAGCTGCCGGAAGAATTTTTGACGGAGCGGCGGGAGACTGAGATGCGAATGGAAATATGGGAGACAGCAGGAGGCGGTCGCCCTATTTTTTATGGAAATTATCGGAATGTGGATCAGGATCCGATGACCGCGTTATTATTGCGGCCGCACCTGTGGAATGGGAGGAAGGATCCCTATCTCTATCAGGTGAGAGCTTGGCTGCGGTTCCCAACCGGGATCGATAGTAGTCTTTTTAAAACAGAGGATTCAGGAAAATTCCGGGATTCAGAAGATTTCGAAAATCGACGGGAAGTGTACTGGCAGCGGGACCTTGCAATTTATGACTTGCGTGTCATAGAGAAAAAAGGCATCTATTTGAACGAAGCCGAATTTCATCCACACATCGTAGAATACCGGCTGCCACCGCAACTCAGTGAGTACGGTACGCAGGACGAACAGATGGAAAGAGATCTGGAGCGGCTGGCACGGATGGGAGCCAATGCGATTCTGTTTCACAATGACGACAGGAAAAGCGAAGGACAGGAAAAGACCGGGCAGGACAATGCCGGACAGAAAAATGGGGTAAGGCAGAATCCGGGAACAGATCATTTTTACAGGTTATGCCTGAAACGTGGATTTTTGGTAAAAGACCTGTGGATAACAGACGAAAAAATCCCCATATACCGTGGATTACCCGGAGAAACTACGCAGGAGATGTTGCTTTCGGAGGACGGCAGGACGTTGACGGAGCACTATTACTATTATCAGGCGAAATGGAGTAGGGAACCGGTACTCTATCCGGCACTTTCTACCCTGCACCGGCAGGAGAACGGTCTGCTCTCCCTGACAGTCTACAGCAACCAGAAAAAAGTGGTGCTCTATGTGGACGGGGTACTTTTCCTGTTTCAGTCGGCGCAGACCGGAGGGCCGGAGTTTATTTTTGAGGATATTCCGGCAGAGAAGCTGCCGCTGCATCTGGCGGTGGAAGCCGGTAACTTAAGCACTTCTTTGACGATAAGGTGAAAAGTTTTTTGTAGGATTCAAAACCGGTTTCACACAATTTTCACAAATGTTTCACCTTTTGATGACATTTGCCTCATATAGTAATACAAGTACACCAAATAATGATTGACACAAGTATCGGGAATTATTTGAGGTAAGCGCAAGTAACTGATATGGGAGGCAAATATGATAGAAGTAACCAATCTTACAAAAAAATACGGAGACCATATAGCCGTAGAACATCTTTCTTTCCGCGTGGAAAAGGGACAGATTTACGGCTTTCTTGGTCCTAACGGCGCAGGTAAATCCACGACCATGAACATCATCACGGGTTATCTGGCAGCCACGGAGGGCACTGTGACCATCGATGGCAAAGATGTCCAAAAAGATCCGGAGGAGGCAAAGCGTTCCATCGGTTATCTGCCGGAGCTTCCGCCGCTGTATGTTGACATGACTGTCAGAGAATACCTGGATTTCGTGGCAGAACTGAAAAAAGTGCCGAAAAAAGAGCGGAAGCAGCAGATTGATGAGGTCATGGAAATGACACAGATCACCGATATGCAGCAGCGTCTGATCAGGAATCTGTCAAAAGGTTACAGGCAGAGAGTCGGACTGGCGCAGGCAATCCTTGGCTACCCTGAGGTTATCATTCTGGATGAGCCCACGGTAGGTCTGGATCCGAAACAGATCATCGAGATCCGTGATCTGATCCGCAAGCTGGGGGAGAATCATACCGTGATCCTCAGCTCCCATATTCTGTCGGAGGTCAGTGCGGTCTGCGACCATATTATGATCATAGCCCACGGTAAGCTGGTAGCCAGTGATTCTCCGGAGAATCTGCAGAAGCTTATGAGTGGTTCCATGGAACTGGATCTGGAGGTAAAGGGAAGCATCGCTGCGGTGAAGAGTGCATTGCAGGAGATCTCACAGATCGACCGGATCGAAGAGAACACGGAGGCATCCAAAAATATTGCAAAGCTGAAAGTGATCTCCAAAGAGAATGCAGATATCAGAGAGCAGGTATTTTATGCACTGGCAGATGCAAAGCTGCCTATTTTAGAGATGACCCATGCGGAGAAGTCTCTGGAAGACATCTTCCTGGAACTGACCGAGGATGTAGCACCCACACAGCCGGAGAAGCACAAACTATTCTCAAAAAGAAAAAGGCCGGAAATGTCAGATGCTGCCGCACAGCAGACAGAAGCTTCGGAAGAGGAAGCACAGCCCGGAGAAGAGAAAAAAGAAACTGTAACTACAAAGGAGGCGGAATCATATGCTAGCCATTTATAAGAGAGAATTGAAATCCTATTTCCGTTCCTTTATCGGATTTTTATTTATTGCAGTCACCCTGTTTTTCATGGGACTGTATTTCAGCGTTTATAACCTGATGAACGGATATCCTTATTTTGCGTATGTGGTATCCAGCGTTACCTTTTTATTCATGCTGACCGTGCCGATCCTGACCATGCGTATCCTGGCGGAGGAAAAGCGGAGCAAGACGGATCAGCTGATCCTGACGGCGCCGGTGTCCGTAGGCGGCATCGTTATGGGAAAATTTCTGGCGCTGTTAACTATATTTGCCATTCCCGTAGCGATCATCTGCTTTTACCCGCTGATCATGGCGCAGTACGGCAGTGTTCCTATGGGAGAGGCTTACCTGTCGATCCTGGCATATTTCCTTTTCGGAATGACCGCCATTGCCATCGGTCTGTTCCTGTCCTCCCTGACGGAGAGCCAGGTCATTGCAGCAGTACTTACTTTTTTAGTATTGTTCCTGGGATATATGATGGATTCCATCTGCTCCATTATTTCCAGTACCGGCAATCTGTTGACAAAGCTGTTGCGTTGCGTTGACCTTTACACACCGTTTTCCAACCTGTTAAACGGCACACTGGATGTATCTTCTATCGTATATTATGTATCCGTTACGGCACTGGTTCTGTTCCTGACGGTACAGTCCATTCAGAAGCGCCGTTACAGCATGTCCGTGAAGAACTTAAGCTTCAGTGCTTACAGTACCGGTATGATCGCTGTAGCGGTAGCGCTGGTAGTAGTTGTTAATATTATCATAGGCGAGATGCCTTCCAGCTGGACAGCTATCGACATGACCAGCCAGAAGCTGTATTCCCTGACAGATCAGACCATCGACTATGTGAAAAATATGCAGGATGATGTGACAATCTATGTGTTGGTAAATCAGGACAATCAGGATACCACACTGGGGCAGACTTTGCAGAGATACGATGATCTGTCGGATCATATCACCGTGGAATATGTGGATCCCACCGTTAACCCGATGTTCTATACCCAGTACACCACCGGCAACATCAGCACGAACAGCCTGATCGTGGTCAGTGACAAGCGCAGCAAGGTCATTGATTACAACGATGTCTATGAGTCTTCCTATGATTTTGACTATTCGACCTACAGTTATAACACCACGACCACCGGTTATGATGGCGAAGGACAGATCACCTGTGCACTGGATTATGTGTTAAATGATGATATGCCCAAGGTATATATGACAACAGGACATAATGAACTGAGTTTAAGCAACACTTTTACATCCGCACTGAACAAGGAAAATGTGGATTATGAGACCGTAAATCTGATGGATCTGGATGCTATCCCTGACGATGCGGCCTGTCTGTTTATTAACGGTGCCACTAGCGATTTTTCATCCGATGATAAGGATAAGGTGATCGACTATCTGAACAACGGTGGAAAAGTCATCCTGGTGACCGGTTATACCGATGAGGAGACGCCCAATATAGATGCTATCTTAAGCTACATGAATCTGAGCATTGCCAAAGGACTGTTAGTGGAGAATGATTCCAACGGCTATTACAGAAGTCCTTATTATATCCTGCCGACCCAGAGTTCCGATACTTATACTTCCGGCACCTACGGAAAATATCTGTTCCTGCCGTATTCTCAGGGCATCATCATTCCGGAGGAAGTAAGTACCGACGAGACAGTTACCGGCGATATTACCTATGATGTATTCCTGAGCACCTCCGACAGCTCTTTTGCAAAACAGGATGTCAACAATACACAGGATTTTTCACAGAGTGAAAATGATGTGAAGGGTCCCTTCGCATTAGGTGTTGAGGCAGTAAAGACTTTGGATAATGAGGATGCTACACTGGTCGTGTACGGTTGCGAGCAGCTGTTCACGGATGATGCAAATTCTGTTGTCAGCGGTGCGAACTTGACCCTGTTCACCAATACCTTCAGTGGAATGGCAGATCATGAGACCTCGGTATCCATTCCGGTAAAAAGCTATGAGGTCTCTAATCTGGTAGTGGATTCCGCACAGATTCTGCTGCTGGGGCTGCTGGTTACCGTGATACTGCCTGTTGGCTGTGTGATCGCCGGATTCGTGATCTGGTTTGGCAGACGGAAGAGATAAAAACGCTTGCTGCAAAACAGGGCAATAAGCATAAGGACAGAAAACGAAGACAGAAAGGTCAGAGTGTTATTATGAAAAAGAAACAAAGACAGATGATTGGGATGCTGCTGGCACTGATAGTGCTGGCGGCAGCATTCCTGGGCATCCGCCAGTATAATAAAAATGCACCGTCTGCGACTTCCACTACCGAGGATACACAGGAGACGGTGCTGGATGTGAACTCCGATGATATTACCAGCTTCCGCTATGTGTATGAGGGAGAGACCTATGCCTTTGAAAGAGAGGATGACACCTGGTACTATGCGTATGATCATTCCCTTAATCTGAATCAGAATCGGATCAAGGCGATGATCCTGAAGGTGGCACCGTTAAAGGCAGATCAGGTAATTGAAAATGTGACGGATATGTCACAGTACGGACTGGCGGATTCGGAGCGTACCATTCAGTACGAGACTGCAGATCGCAGCGTGATCATTAATGTTGGCAATCTGAATTCCATGACCAGCCAGTATTACATTGCATTTCCCTAGGAAATGAAAGTGTATGTCGTGACCACCAACGTGGTGACCGGCTTCAACTATACACTGGATGATCTGGTGGAGGAGACTACCGCAGAGATAGAAAGCACCGAGGCGGCAGAGACTGCAAAAATGGAAAGCGAGAATTCAGAAGCTGCGACGGAGACAACGGAAACTGTGGAGATTGTGGAAACGGAAACTTCAGCGGCGGAAGCAAATTAGGAATGCTCCCCACGAATGACAATGATGTCATTTAACTTTAATATCGTATCTTTTTGAGGCAGAATGGACAGATCCTCCCGCAGAATGAGGAAGATCGTGACCTGTTCTGCCTCTTCCATTTCTTCCACGGATTTGCCGGCGAAGCGTTTATCTACGAAGATTTCGGCGATATCATGAATATCTGCTTCTTTAATATTAGAGAGACTGCTTTTGCGCTGGTACTGTTCTACAAAACCGGCACTGATGATACCGGTGGGGATAGCCACGGCACCGACACCGAGATAGGCGATACAGATTGCCATGATCCGGCCGAGTGTGGTGATGGGATAGATGTCACCGTAGCCTACGGTGAGCAGCGTCGACATACTCCACCAGATGCCGCTGAAGGCATTGCGGAATACTTCCGGCTGGGAATCGTGCTCCACGCTGTACATGCACAGACTGCTGGCGAGCATCAGGATCAGGACGATAAATACGGAGGAAATGATCTGATTGCGTTTTTCATACAATACCGTAGTGATGACATTAAAGGAATCATACCGGGCGTTCAGGCGGAACAGATGGAAGATCCTTGCTACCCGAAGCATCCGGAAGATGACCATGCCTGACAGGAAGAAAAAGGGTAAAATTGTCAGCAGGTCGATAATGCCGTCGAAGGAGATCAGAAACCGCAGCCGGGAGCGGAGCTCGTTTTTATCAGGATATAGATAGTCCGCAGTCCAGATCCGCAGGACATATTCCACACAGAAGATCAGAATAGTGATAACCTCGATCACGTGAAATACCGGAAATAAAAAAGCAAGCTCATCAAAGGTTTGCAGAAAAGTCACCAGAATATTTGCACAGATAACGATAGCAATAAAAATATCAAAGAGCCGGCTCAGACGGTTACTTTTGTCACCGATCTGGATGATGTTAAATACTTTTTTCTTCATGTTGAATCCTCGATGTTTTTTGGAGCAGCGCCAGTGAATGCCTGTGATTCCATCATACGGAGGTGGAAGAGGAAAGTCAAGAAATGCGGTGACAGAATCCGTCAACTTTCTTAAAAACAGTCATATATTATAGTAAATCCAAATACAATGAAAGGATACAAAAATATATGGCTAGATTTACGAACCAGGCACAGCTTCGCTATGGAAATGAGATTACAAACTCCAATATAGCAGTGGGTGAGATCACGGAGGTATTGTCTGCAACCAAGACAGCAGTGCGGGATACCTACGGGCAGAATGAAAATGTGACGTATGTGATCAGCATTGTGAACTCAGGCACTACAGCATTTAACGGAATTACAGTAACGGATAATCTGGGAGAGTATTTGTTTAATACCAGAGAACTGACACCGCTGACGTATATTCCGGGAACCGTAAAATACTATGCAAACGGAATTTTACAGGCAACACCGGCTGTAACGGCAGGACCTCCTCTGACAATCACAGGAATTACCGTGCCTGCGGGAGGTAATGTGACACTTACCTATGAGGCAGAGGTGAACTCTTATGCGCCGCTGGCAGCAGAGGCCTCCATTACGAATACAGCGACGATTGCCGGGGCAGGGGTCACTCCTGTTACTGTGAACGAGACAGTAAATGCGGCAAGCGGACCGCTTCTTACGATCACAAAGTCCGTCAGCCCCGTACCTGTGACAGAGAATGGAACATTGACATATACGTTCCTGATACAGAATCTGGGGAATACGGCAGCGGATGCAGCTACCGGTGTCGTGATCACGGATACCTTTAATCCCGTATTGGAGAATCTGACTGTGAATTTTAATGGAACTGCATGGGCAGAGGGAACAAACTATACGTATGATACGACTACCGGATTATTTACCGGAACTGCAGGAGGTATTACGGTACCCGCAGCGACTTACACCCAGGATCCCGTTACGGGAGCGTGGGGAATCAACCCCGGCGTCAGCACGCTGGTGATCTCCGGAACCGTATAAGGGCTGTCGCGCTCCTAAGGCTGGCGCCATGCAACCCATTCGCAGTCACTGCGTGACTTGCTCATGGACGGCTGTCGCCGTATAAATCTAAAATAAAAAGTCACTGGAAGTACATAAATGTCCTCCCAGTGACTTTTTATTTTATCCTTGCATGGCTTGTAGCTTAGCCAAAGTATCTCTTTAACAGACCCTCAAATGCCTTGCCATGTCTTGCCTCATCACGAGCCATCTCATGAACGGTGTCATGGATAGCATCCAGGTTCAGAGCCTTGGCTCTCTTAGCCAGATCAAACTTACCTGCGGTAGCACCGTTCTCGGCATCTACTCTCATCTCCAGATTCTTCTTGGTGGAATCGGTTACGACTTCACCTAACAGCTCAGCGAATTTTGCTGCGTGCTCAGCTTCTTCGTAAGCAGCCTTCTCCCAGTACAGACCGATCTCGGGATAACCTTCTCTGTGAGCTACTCTTGCCATTGCCAGATACATACCAACCTCAGAGCATTCACCCTGGAAGTTCGCACGCAGATCAGCAATGATATCCTCGGGAGCACCCTTTGCTACACCTACTACATGCTCAGCAGCCCAGGTCTTGCCTTCCTCCTGCTTGGTGAACTTGGAAGCGGGAGCGTGACAGATGGGACACTCTGCGGGAGCCGCATCACCTTCATAAACATAACCACATACCTGACATACATACTTTGCCATAATTTTTTCTCCTTTTCTCTAATAAAATATTTTTGTTTTCTCTTTTTGCGTGTGCTTTATAAGCACAAATATATTATGGAACGAAGCCAGTTTTCATTCAGAAAGCTAGGACTCCGTAGCAACCCTGGTGCAGGCGGGACAAGAGCCGTAGAAATAAGTGACATGTCCCCGGATCCGGCCGTCAAATCTCTCTCCGGCTGTCTCCATGATGGAATCAATACTATCCATGTCCAGATCAATAACGCTTCCGCATTCCGTACACACAAAATGATAATGTTCGGAAGTATCGGCATCAAAATGGTCAACACCGTCACCGACCCGGAGTCGTAAAATCTCTCCCATGTCCGACAACAGAGTCAGATTACGGTAGACGGTACCAAGACTTAAGTTCGGATCCTGCTGCTTCAGATTAGAATAGATCACATCAGCGGTAGGATGATCCTTGCGTCCCATGAGAAAGGATTTGATCATTTCCCGTTGTCTGCTTCGTTTCAGTGCCATGATAAGCTCCTTTCTCAATAATAGTAATGATTACTGTTTCTTATAAGCTTATTATACATGATGTGAGAATAATGTCAACAGAAAAATGAAAAAATTTTGTTTATATTTTTTTAATGATATTCTTGCTTCCTTTATACACAGGAGGTGGGAATCATGCTATAATGAGCGCAAGTAAAGTATAAAATATAAATTAACACGCGCAAACTTGTGTTACACAGTGTACAGAAGTACACGGCACTAAAGTCACAGAAAGTTTGCAGGTTGCTGAAAGGCAAGAGTAATATGAAATTTAAAACCAGACTTCGTGTAACATTTATAAGTATTATATTACTTCCGCTGTTGCTGACGATCATGGCGTTTGTGATGATTGCTATTTACCTGATGAATTACTCTCAGGGTCTCAGTTTGACGGATATTGATTATTCCATGATGTCGGAGAATTTCAGGGAATTCACCAACACCACGGATCAGGCGTATTATGTGCTGTTGGACCAGGTGAAGGAAGACAGCAGCAGACTGGAAGATAAAGAATATCTGGATCATATCAATGAGGAGGTATCGCGGAAGTCTACTTACATTATTGTAAGAAAAGGTGATAAGCTGTATTATGCCGGCAATGAGGAAGCCGCACAGAACATTTTTGACAAACTGCCTGCCTACGGTGACGAGAATCTGTCGGATGACAGCGGATATTTCTACAATGAACTGGAGAAGTATGTAAAACAGATTGATTTCACCTTCCGGGATGGAACACCGGGCAGTGTATTTATCGTCACGAAGGTCAATTCACTGATCTCGAGACATCTGCTGATCGACATGTTCGTGGCTATCATTGTGATCCTGATCTTCACCAGCCTGATGCTGACTCAGTGGATCCACAAGGGCGTATTTGAGCCCATCAATGAGCTGAATGTGGCAATGCGCAAGATCAAGGAAGGCAACTTTGATTATGTTCTGGAGACGGATGCCAAGGGGGAGATCGGTGATCTCTACCGCAATTATGAGGACATGCGTTTACGGCTGAAGGAATCCACGGAAGAGAACACCCAGCATGAGAAGCAGAACAAAGAGCTGGTCAGCAATATTTCCCATGATCTGAAGACCCCTATCACAGCCATTAAGGGTTATGTGGAAGGAATCATGGACGGTGTGGCAGATACGCCGGAGAAGATGGATAAATACATCAAGACCATCTACAATAAAGCCATTGATATGGATCGTCTGATCAACGAGCTGACCACTTATTCCGGAATTGATAATAACCGGATCCCGTACAATTTCCACCGGATCAACGTCGCGGATTATTTCGGTGACTGTGTGGAAGAGGTCGGACTGGATCTGGAGCAGCGGGGTATCAAGCTGAACTATTCGAATCTGGTATCTCCCGATACCGTGGTCATCGCGGATCCGGAGCAGATGAAGAAGGTCATCAATAATATTATCAGTAACAGCGTAAAATATATGGATAAGCCCAATGGGCACATTGATATCCGTATTCTCGACGAAGTGGATGCTATCCGGGTAGAGATTGAGGACAACGGCAAGGGAATCGCGCAGAAGGATCTGCAGAAGATATTCGAACGATTCTACCGAACGGATGCTTCCCGCAATTCCGCCCAGGGCGGCAGCGGCATCGGGCTTTCCATTGTGAAGAAGATCATTGAGGATCACGGCGGTTATGTATGGGCAACAGCCAAAGAGGGTGAAGGCACCTGTATGCATTTTGTCCTGAGAAAATACATTGAACTGCAGCCGGGTGGAACCAAGTAATGAATAAGGAATGAAACAGAAATGGCATGATAACTGATAATGCAGGGACATTCTGTAAATGGAGGATAAATAATGAGTAAGATTTTAATTATTGAAGATGAAGTAGCAATTGCAGATCTTGAGAAGGATTATCTGGAGCTCAGTGATTTTAAGGTAGATATCTGCAATACCGGAGATGAGGGACTGAAGACCGCACTGGCAGGCGATTATGATCTGATCATTCTGGATCTGATGCTGCCCGGCATGGACGGCTTCGAAGTATGTAAGAAGATCCGCGAGGAGAAAAATATTCCCATTCTCATGGTATCAGCGAAGAAGGACGACATTGATAAGATCCGCGGCTTAGGGTTGGGTGCGGATGACTATATGACCAAACCTTTCAGCCCCAGTGAACTGGTAGCCCGCGTGAAGGCGCACATGGCCCGTTATGAGAGACTGGTGGGAACCAACCAGAAGCAGCAGAATGATATCGTGGAGATCCGTGGTATCCGTATTGATAAGACTGCCAGACGTGTCTATGTGGACGGGGTGGAGAAGACGTTTACGACCAAAGAGTTTGATCTGTTGACGTTCCTGGCGGAGCATCCGAACCATGTATTTACCAAGGAAGAATTGTTCCGTGAGATCTGGGATATGGATTCTATCGGTGATATTGCTACGGTTACCGTGCATATCAAGAAAATCCGTGAGAAGATTGAAAAAGATACTGCAAAACCTCAGTATATCGAGACCATCTGGGGTGTGGGCTACCGATTTAAAGTATAAAAGAAGAAAAATAAGATCAGAAGAGAACTCCTATGATGGATTCGGCAACAAACTGTCTCCAATAGGAGTTTTTTATCTAAAAGTGTGTTATAATCATAACATTGCGGATTGCACCCGTGAAATTTGATTAGCGATTCCACTGATGAGATAAAGCATCGGCGGAATGGAGTGTGTTATGAACAGTAAAAAAATAATACAGTTGTCTACGACACAGAAGATCATGCTTAGCTTTCTGTGTGCCATATTAGTGGGTAGCTTCCTGCTGGCATTACCCATCAGTTCAGCTACCGGAGAAGCGGTTCCTTATATAGATGCTTTATTTACGGCTACCACATCCATATGTGTGACCGGTCTGGTGACGGTTCCCACATATTCCACCTGGAGCGTCTGGGGACAGATCGTGATCCTGTTTCTGATCCAGTTGGGAGGTCTGGGAGTCATTACGGTCATGTACGGTGTGATGATGGGACTGCACAGACGACTGGGACTGGGTAACCGGTGGATGCTGCAGGATGTATTTAATCTGAATAATATCTCCGGAATCGTGAAATTCCTCCGCAAGGTCCTTATAGGTACTCTGGTGGTGGAGGGATGCGGAGCTCTTTTGTACATGACAGTATTTGTGCCGGGATACGGACTCAGAGGCATATGGATTTCGATTTTTAATGCTGTATCTGCCTTTTGCAACGCAGGAATGGATATTATGGCGGAAGACAGTCTGTGTGGCTATGTATTTCAGCCCATGGTCAATCTGGTCACGATGCTGTTGATCATATTGGGAGGCTTAGGCTATATCGTCTGGTGGGATGTACTGCGGGTTTTGAAAAATATCCGGAGCCAGAAGCTCAAATGTTTCAGACTGCTGACGCTTCACAGTAAAATAGCACTCACGGTGACAGGAATACTTATTGTAGTGGGAGCGGCGGCATTTTATATTTTTGAATACCATAATCCTCAGACAATGCAGGATTACACGGTGCCGCAACGGATCTGGGCATCCCTGTTCCAGGCAGTAACTACGCGAACCGCAGGTTTTGCCACGATTCCACAAGAGGATCTGACCAATACCTCTGCGATCATTTCGGTGCTTTTGATGCTGATCGGCGGCTCTCCGGTGGGAACCGCAGGAGGAATGAAGACAGTTACGATCGCAGTGCTGCTGGTATCTATGTTTGCCACCATAGGTAATAAGGAGGATGCAGAGCTTTTTGGGAGAAATATTCCGAAGCAGGCGGTGAATAAATCGGTAGCAGTTGTAGGTATGTTTTTTATCATTGCGTCGTTGTCTGCGATTCTTTTATCTGCAGTGACAGAGGCGGATGTGATAGATATTGTGTATGAAACAGTCAGTGCCACAGCTACTGTGGGATTAAGCAGGAACCTGACTTCCATGCTGAATCTTTGGGGAAAACTGATTATTATCGTGACCATGTATTTGGGAAGAGTCGGCCCCATATCTCTGGTAGTGGCATTCAGCACGCAGAAAAAGAACAAAAATATTGTGAAGAACCCGACAGAAGAGATCAGCGTCGGATAAAGCAGATCGAAGCAACAGGAAGGAAGAGACTATGGGAATCAATCAGACCTATGCAGTATTTGGACTTGGAAGATATGGAAGAGGTGTGGCGAAGGAGTTGGCAGAGAACGGCGCAGAGGTGGTAGCGGTGGACAACAGAGAGGCAGTTGTCAATGCGGCAATTTCAGAGATTCCATACTGTAAATGTGCGGATGTTACAGATCCGGAAGCGTTGAGACAGATCGGTATTGCGAATATTGATGTGGTCATCGTGACCATGGCAAATCATCTGGAAGCCAGTGTTATGGCAACCATGCTGTGTAAAGAACTGGGCGTAAAGACCGTTATCACCAAATGCGCCACTGAGATAAACTGCAAGATCCTTACGAAAGTAGGAGCAGACCGTGTAGTATTCCCCGAGAGTGAGTCAGGGATCCATCTGGCCAAAAATCTGTTAAGCTCCGGCTTCATGGACATTATTGAATTGTCCCAGGATGTGTCTATGGTGGAAATGGAAGTGAAACAGCAGTGGATCGGGAAGAACCTGATCGAGCTGAATCTGCGGAAAAAATATTCCATTAACGTGGTGGCGATCATTGAAGGAAAAAATGTAAATACCAATATCGATCCGGAAGAACCTCTGACACAGGATATGCGGCTGATCGTTATTGCCAACCGGGCAAAATTGAATAAACTGAAATAGATAGCTCCGAACTATAAAAAAGTGAAACATCTGACGGTGCACTTGAGCACAAGACAGAATGTTTCACTCTTTTTTTTATACGGTGACAGCCGTCTGAAAAGTTGTAAACAGGTGATCAGTTATCTGCCCGGAAAGTATTCTCATTAAAGGCACCCTGCTGCTTAGCCACGATAGTGGTACATACGGCATCACCGGTGATATTGACAGCGGTACGCAGCATATCCAGGATACGGTCGATACCCATGATCAGTGCAATGCCTTCGGTAGGCAGTCCCACGGAGGTCAGTACCATGGACAAGGTGACCAGACCGACACTGGGGACACCGGCAGTACCGATGGAGGCGATCGTAGCGGTGGCAATGACAGTAGCAATGGCAGCCGGGGTCAGAGGAATGCCGTAAGCCTGTGCGATGAATACTACGGCAACACCCTGCATGATGGATGTACCGTCCATGTTAATGGTGGCACCCAGAGGAATCGTAAAGGACGAAATCTGTTTGGAGACACCGATTTTTTTATACAGAGTGTCGATAGACAGAGGGATCGTCGCATTACTGGTGGAAGTGGAGAAGGCGAAGGTCATAACCGGGAAGAACTTTTTAATGAACTTAAAAGGATTCAACCGGGTGAAGACAAACAGCATGACCTGATATACCACGAAACACTGTACTGCCAGCGCCAGAATGACACTTCCCATATATTTCAGCATAGGAACAAAAGCGTCGAAGCCGATACCTGCGAAGGTCTTGGCAATCAGGCAGAAGACACCGACAGGGGCCGCTTTCATGACTGCGATCGTCATCTCCATCATAATGTCATTGAACTGACTGAAAAAGTTCGCCACAGTGGAGACCCGGTTGCCCATGGCAGCCAGAAGAATGCCGACAAATAAAGCAAAGAAGATGATCGGCAGCATATCTCCGGTGGACAGGGAGGTAAAAATATTTTTCGGAATAATATTCAACAACGTCTCCGCAAAATCTACCTGGGTGGTCGCGACTTCGGTGGCATCCTCCGGCAACGCAATATTTAAGCCAACGCCTGGATTGATCAGACTGGCAATGCCCAGTGCCACGCAGATCGCCAAAGCAGTGGTGCACAGATAGAACAGGATCGTTTTCACACCCACAGTTCCCAACGTTTTCGTATCACCGATGGCCATGGCGCCGCAGACCAGGGAGCAGAATACCAGAGGAACCACCAGCATCTGCATCAGGCGGATAAAACCGTTGCCCAGTACATAGAGAATACCGTTGATCAGAATCGTATCTCTAAAGTACCCTTCCGGCATATAATAATGGATCAGCACACCACATACCGCACCGGTTAACAGGGCGATAAAGATTTTGGTGGACAGACCGAGTTTTTTCTTTTCTTTTTCGTGTTTTTCCACTATTCCAGTCCTCCGGTTTCTTTCATGTAGGAAGCCAGTGTCTCTCTCCAGCCACTGGGTTCTTCGATGCCGGTGAGACGCAGCATCATATTATCCAGTACGGAATATTTCTCCGGGGTGCCGTCTTTTACTGTGACGGTAAGCCGGTCCTCTTTTCCGGCAAGACGCAGGATCTCTTTCGCGAATTCCAGGCGTGTGCAGGAACCGCCGCTGCATACGGCGTGATAGATACCGTAATGGTCGTTGTCGATGAAAAATTTTACCACGCGTGCAAGCTCAGCAGCGGAGGTAGGTACCGCACGGTCGTTATTTAGCAGTTCCATTGTGGATACCTGAGAGTCCGCGGCAGCTTCGAGTACTTCATTCAAAAAGTCTTTGCCGATGCCATAGATCCAGGAACTGCGGATAATGACATAGCGGGTCATCAGCTGGATGACGAATTTCTCTCCGGCATATTTGGATTTCGCAAACAGTCCTACGGGATTTACATCATCGAACTCATTATAGGGTGTGTCGGATGCGCTGGAAAATACATCATCCGTAGAGATCTGGATGAGTTTTGCCTGAATGGTCTCCGCAGACTGCGCCAGATTTCTCGCACCTACGGCGTTTACCTTGTAAGCCATATCTGTCTCCGACTGCGCTGCACCGACGGAAGGATGATATCCTGCACAGTTGATGACGACATCGGGACGATTGCGGTGCATGAACAGGGAAACTGCATGTTCATCCGTGATATCCAGCTCGTCCTTATCGGTTTCGTATAATTCATATTCCATCATGTCTAACAACCTGATCAACGCCTGCCCCATGTGACCGAGGGAACCGACGATCCATATTTTTTTCATTGTGATATAACCTCCTGCAATTTGTGTGTAACTGAGAACAGTATAACAAGTATATCATAGGAAAGATTCCCCGGAAAAGAGAAAATTAAAAAGAGAGAGAAACTCCATAAAAATTGATATTAACAGGGAGAAAAGGATTTGCTATACTAACCACAGAGAGCAGAATCCGAAGGAAAAGCTCGGGATATATTTGACAGACAGAATCTGGAAAGGCAGGGAGTTTATATGGAAAAATTACGTCTGGGTGCATTGGAAGCCGGCGGTACAAAAATGGTCTGCGCTATTGGGGATGAGAATGGTACAATTTATGAACAGGTATCGATTCCTACAACTACGCCTAAGGAGACGATTCCTAAGATGATCGCTTATTTTAGGGACAAGGGGATCGATGCATTGGGAATTGCCTGTTTTGGGCCCATTGAGCTGGACAGAGATTCCGAAAAATACGGTTATATCACAACCACGCCAAAGCTGGCCTGGAGGGACTGCGATATTGTGGGGCAGATGCAGGAGGCACTTCATTGCCCCGTGGGATTTGATACGGATGTGAATGGTTCCGTCCTCGGCGAAGTAACTTTCGGACAGGCACAAGGGAAAAAGTGTGTCATGTATCTGACCATCGGCACCGGTGTCGGCGGTGGTATTTATAGTAACGGAGAGCTGCATCACGGAATGCTCCATCCGGAGACCGGACATGTGCTGATCACGAAGCGGACCGCAGATACTTATGCCGGAAGATGTCCTTATCATAAGAATTGTCTGGAAGGTCTGGCAGCAGGCCCTGCCATCGAAGAACGCTGGGGCAGGAAAGCAGTGGACCTGGCAGATTGCCCGGAAGTATGGGAGCTGGAGGCAGATTACATTGCTCAGGCACTGACCGGCTATGTCATGACGGTATCTCCGGAAATGATCATTTTAGGCGGCGGTGTCATGCACCAGGAGCAGTTGTTTCCGCTTATCCGCAAGAAGCTTAAGGAATACATCAATGGCTATATCGTAACGGATGAACTTGCAGACATGGAGCATTATGTGGTACCGGCATCTCTTCATGATGATCAGGGCATTATGGGATGTCTGGAGCTTGCAAGAAGAGCTCTTGAAAACGATCATTGATAGGGCAGTTGTTTGCGATATTGCAGCGGAGACATCTGATATGTCCTGTGAAAGCAGCGGATAAAATGACTCACGTTGGGGAAGCCGGACTGCAGGGCAACCTCTGTAACCGGCAGAGAGGTGCTCTCTAACAGATGGCAGGCATGGGTCAGCCTCAGATGCATCAGGTATTGCGTCAGAGTCAGATGAAAATGCTGCTTAAAATAGCGGGACAAATATTTCTCGGATAAATGAAATTGCTCTGCCAGGGTTTCCAACCGAAGGGGTTCCGTGTAGTTATACTGCAGATAAGTCAGTATCTCACGCTGCATCGGATCATTTCTTTTGGAGCCCATCGGGTTAATGGTTCCGCAGGCAGCAATTTTTTGGATAAGTGACAACAATAAAATACGTAATCGGAAATGCCCGCTCAATGTATTTGGAAGCTGTCTGACAGACAGGATCTCACGGATGAGAGAAATGATGTCAGGGCAGCTTTTTTCGTGGGAAAGATTATGATGCAAAAGCAATTCATGGTTACGCAAGGGAAGGAGAAACTCCGTTTCCAACAGATCATCCGTCTGAAAGGAAATAAATTCCAGTGGGAACAGCAGGGTATGATAGTCTACGCCCGGAATTGCGGAACCCATAAAATGAAGCTCACCGGGATTCACAAAGAATACGGAGCCGCCGGCCGCTTCGTATTCTTCCCCTTCAATGATGACATTAAGAGAGCCGGAGCGGACATATATGATCTCGACCTCCGGATGCCAGTGGACAGGAATCTGAAAAAAAGCAGGCATATCATGCAGGTGATAACAGCTAAAAGGAAATTCTTTTGTTCCGTGAATGCGTTCTTCTCTTAATTCGGGGTACATAGGCAGGCCTTTCTGTGAAGTGGATCGGGGGATATTATGGTCAGATTACTATAAAAGTAGAAATAAGTCAATTTTATGTGGTAAAAATGCAAGTTTTAGCAAAGATAAAGTAGTAATATGTAAAAATTGAAGAGACTATTCGGAATAGTATTCTGAATAACTGTAAAATGAAAATGCAAATTTATAGGAACCGCAGAAAGGATATAAAACATACGATGGAAGGACAGAATAAGTCATTATTTCAATTATTTGTACCACTGTGTCTGGAGACGATCTTTTACATGTTGTCCGGAATGGTGGATACCTTAATGCTTTCTTCTGTGGGAGATCAGGCAGTCGGAGCAGTCGGAACAGCAAATACTTATATTGGTGTGTTCATTATTATGTATTCGGTAGTTTCTATGGGAATGCTGGCTGTGATGACACAGAATATCGGTGCGGGCAGACCGGGGATCGCCTGTCAGGCAAAGACTCTGGGATTATGGTTTAATGGGATCCTGGGTGTTGTGATGTCTGTGTTTTTGTTTTTCTGTTCCGATGGGATTCTGTATGTGGTAGGTATTGCACCGGCATTGAAGGAGCCTGCTGTACAATATCTGCGGATCGTAGGAGGCGGAAGTATATTGAACGCAATGATTCCCATACTGGCAGGATATCTGCGTGCGTTTGGATATACGAAACAGCCTCTGATCGCAACTGTGACAGGTAATATTCTGAACTTTATATTAAATGCCGTGTTTCTGTTTCGTTTCCACCTCGGCGTTCAGGGGGTTGCATCCGCAACAGTGATCTCCAAAGTAGTGAATCTGATATTGATAGTGATTTTTGTACGGCGGCTGATCCCTGCAAAAAAATATTCGGAGAGGGTAAATTCCGGAGAGATTTTGCGGAAGATCATCCGGATCGGATTACCTTCCGCTTTGGAGAATATTATTTATAATATAGCGATGACACTGGTGATCCGTTTTCTGAACCAGATGGATACAGAAGGAATCAATGTGGCAGCCCGCTCCTATACGGCACAGATCACAAATTTATCCTTCTGTGTGGGAAGTGCGCTTGCCCAGGCGAATGCTATTATGACCGGATGGTACATGGGTGCGGGAAAATATGAAATATGTGATAAGCAGACTAAAAAATCTGCGGCGATCGGAGCGGTACTGGCGATGGGAACAGAATTTCTGTTTGCAGTCAGTGCCCCGGTACTGATCTCTTTTTTCACGCAGGATAAGAGTATGGTAGAATTAGTGCAGAAGCTGATGTTTATTGATATTGCCCTGGAAGCCGGACGAGTAACAAATCTGGTATACGGAAATGCACTGAAAACCAGTGGAGATGCTGTATTTCCGGTGATCCTCGGAGCTGTTTTCATGTTTTTGTGTGCAGCGGGAGGAACGTATCTGTTGGGGATACAGCTGCATCTGGCAGTAGTGGGTGCTTATATCGGTCTGACAGCAGATGAATGCAGCCGTGCGGTCGGCATGATGTTGCGCTGGCGGAGCGGAGCATGGAAGAAAAAAGGATTGATCGAAGATTGATCGAAGTGCGATAATAAGACGGTATACCGGCTGGCTTTTGCCCGGATGGGCATTCTCTTGCTTTTCGTAGCTTATCATAGCATAGCGCATTTTTTATAATTAAAATATTGACAATGTGAAAAAATGTGTTATAGTTCTAAATGCAAATGCAACTCATTTGCATTTAGAACAAATATATGATTAAGTATTCATTTGATAAAGAAAGTATGGAAAGGTAAGAGTTATGTCGGAAGTTATTTTAGATACCTTAATAGATAGTATAAAGCTGGTGCCGTTTTTGTTCCTGACCTATCTGGCGATGGAATATCTGGAGCATAAGGCCGGCGAGAAGACCACACATATGGTGCGTAAAGCAGGTAAAATGGGACCGTTGATCGGTGGCGTGGCAGGTGTGCTGCCTCAGTGTGGGTTCTCGGCAGCAGCATCCAACTTATATGCAGGCAGGGTAATCACTTTGGGAACACTGATAGCCATTTATCTGTCCACTTCTGATGAGATGCTGCCGATCCTGATTTCGGAGAAAATGGATATCCGCTTTGTACTGGGCGTGCTGGGAGCGAAAGCAGCCATTGGTGCCATAGCCGGGTTTGTGATCGATCTGTTGGTCCGTGAGAGGAAGATACATCCTCATGACCATGTTCACGGGCATGGGGAAAATGACCATGAAGAGGAAGAGCACATTCATGAAATCTGTGAGCATGAGAACTGCCATTGTGAAGAGGATGGCATTTTTCTATCTGCGGTAAAGCATACGCTTCACATTACCTTTTTCATTATAGTCATTGGATTTGTTCTGAACACAGCACTGCATTTTGTGGGAGAAGATGTTCTGGCCGGTCTGATCCTGAACCGTCCCATACTGGGACCTGTGCTGGCAGGATTGGTGGGACTGATCCCCAACTGTGCAGCATCTGTGACCATAACGCAATTGTATATCAGTGGTGTGATCAGCCTTGGAGCCATGATGTCCGGATTGCTGGTAGGAGCGGGAGTAGGACTGCTGGTGTTGTTCCGCGTGAACCCGGATAAAAAGGAAAATCTGAAAATCGTGGGAATTTTATATGTGATTGGTGTTTTGACAGGAATTGTGATAAACTGGCTGTAGGCACAAGCAGTGTTTCGAGGTGGAAAGCACTGCGCCCTCGAGATCGCGATATAAAAGGACAGATATCTATGGAAGAACATAAATGTGAACACAATGATATTTCCTACCCTAAGGGATTGAAATGGACCAAACAGAGAAAATGCGTGTATCAGGTGCTGGAGGAAGCGACCGAGCCCCTCAGCGCCGTACAGATTTACAACCGCATCGAGAGAGAACACCAGGGCAGCGACTACGCCGTATCTACTATCTACCGCATTCTGGCAACATTTGAAGAACACGGAATGGTAGAGAAGACAACGTTCATGGGAGACGGTACCGTAGTATACGAATTGAACCGCGGGGAACATACCCATTATGCGGTCTGCCTGGAATGTCATAAGCGGATTCCGCTGCCCAGCTGCCCCTTTGCACATGTGCATTTAGAGCAGGATACCGGAGATTTCACTGTCACCGGACACAAATTAGAGCTGTACGGCTACTGCAAAAAGTGCCAGGAAGCCCGTAAAAAACAGTAATTTCACCTATTGTACAAATAAATCGAAAAAAATATTTAAATTTTTTTCAAAAAGTACTTGCATTCTTGAAAACCATGTGATAATATATGTCTTGTCGTTGCGGGAGATGCAACAACGACACAGAAATGCACCGCTAGCTCAGTTGGTAGAGCACCTGACTCTTAATCAGGGTGTCCAGGGTTCGAGCCCCTGGCGGTGCACTCGAGAGAATCGTTTTTGGAGACATAGGAGCTCCGGGGACGGTTCTTTTTTTGTCCCCGGAGTTGAGAAGTTAATAGCCGAACTTGAAAAAGATCGGATCCAGTTTGTAGACGGGAGCCCCCAAGATCTTAAGCTGTGTAGCAAGTTCCACGTACGTTTTTGTAGATACATAATCAAAGTGTCCCATAAAGACCCGCAAAAATTCCATGTTACCGCCGCCGATCAGGAAACTGATTGCAAAGGTATGCCGGAGCAGGTGACCATGCAGCCGATCTATACCGGACTCAACTTTCATGTCCTGGTAAAACATTTTGATCGTGTTATAAGTGATCGGCTTCCTGGTACGCAAAGTCAGAAACATTGCACCGGATCTGATATGCATAAGATCAAAGTATTGTTGCAGAGCTGCGATCAGAAAGTCCGGGATCAACACAAACCGGCTTTTATTTCCTTTTGATTTCTTGATTGATAGGATATTTTGTACAGCATTGAGATCATGCACCTGCAGGTGCACTACTTCCTGACGCCGGAGTCCACAGTCTAACATTAGATGAAAGATACAATAATTACGCAGGCCCTGCTCCGTCTCCCGATCGAGAAGCGTGTCGATATGAATCACATCCGCTTCAAACAATGGCAGCACCGGTGCGGCGTCTGATTTTGGCATCTTAACCTTTTTCAGATAATCCTTACAATAATCTTCATCATAACAGTACCTTAGGAATGCCTTAATAGACCGGGCATAGCTCCGGACGGAAGAATCTTTAATTTTCCTTTTTCTGCAATAGATCAGATAATCCTGATAGATCGACACCTGATCCAGCGCATCAAAACCGGCAACATCCACAGAAATTTTATACTTGTGTTCCAGGAACCGGAAAAACAGCCTAAGATCATCCGAATACTTTTCAATCGTTTCCGCGCTGCAGTATGTGCTCCGGCTGTAGATATACTGATCATAGATCTGCCGGATCGTCATCATTTGAAAATCCCCCTTGCAAATCTAAGGTCTTTATACTATCATAATCATAAAGAGTGCCGTCACTTTCATCCAGCAGACGGAAGCGGTGCTTTTCAGATGATACGAAGACTTCGGCAAGTTCATCCTCATTAAACTGCCGAAGTTTTTTCTGTTTATATCTCTGTGCTTCCATGATATCATTATCGTTCATTTTCAGCAGAGCTTCAAAACAATCCTGCAGAGGACTGTCTTCATTGATCCCCCGGGTATAAATGCCAAGGGTCACCGCTGACCCGATCACGCGCTTTTTCATGGATTCCACATTCAGGTGCCGGTTATAGTTCCGGACAAGTTTCACTTCATCCGGTGTCATTTTCATATCTAAACAGCGCGTAGATCTAAGCGCCTTCCAAAATCCACAGTATGGTCTCCGGTACTTCTTGGGATCTCCGACCTTTTCCACCATCTTAAATACTCTTTCCGTGAGGTAATCAATGATCAGCTTCCGGTTGTCCAGGTAATCGTAGATCCTTTTACATTCTCCCTTATTCCGGTGATCCTTGAATGGAATCAGGTCATAGCTCTTGGAATGCCGGCGCATGGTCTGATACTCCACGTTGACCACATAGTTCAGTTTTGGTGTGAGCTTGTCCGCCAGCTTGATCAGTGTATCCTCTTCTATAGTCAGTGTACCATCCAGGATACTGCGGACATAATTCACATAATAAGGATCCTGTCCGTATTCCAGGAAGAACTCCAGTCTTGCAGTATACCGGTAAAACCAGTTCTTTTTCTGATAGCAGCGCTCATAAACCCATTTGTCATACTTAGAGATCAACCCGTTCATTTCCCAGATTTGAAAGAACCAGGGCTTGTAGTTCTGCTCGATGACTTCCCTGGTCTTCTGGTAGATGCGGACGAATACCTTATCTGACCGCTTACCAAGCGCCACATAATCGATCTCGTAGTCCTCTGATCCGACTTTGTTTGTGACATAGGTTGCATTTTTAAAGCGATCCACGCGCATCTTATAGAAATTTTCCGGTGCAAAGAATGTTTCCGGATCCTTGAGGTAATTGCTGTGCCAACAATAGTCTACTCTGTTCTCCTGGACGAAATCGATTTCCAGACCGAAGTATGCAGCTATGTTCTTGACATATTCATAACTGTTCTCAAAGGCATCCTTTACACCCATGATCCAGAGCATGTAGCTACGGATCTGCACCACGCACTCACAGGTAACAGACTCCCCACCGTCTGCCGCTTTTGGAACCACCGGCGCCAGGAAGATATCAAAGTACTCCGGATAACTTAAACAGGTCGTATAGAATCGGGAGAAGGTGACCGGCTTCAGATAGAGATTCTTTCCGAGTTTCGGCAGATATAACTCCGGCTGGTCTTCATTTCCGTTCAGATACGAATACTGCAGCTTGAAGAACTTGCGCATTTTCTCGACCTGCGGATCCTTGGATTTCAGCCGGAAGTCGTTCCGGAACTTCACACTATAATAGAATGTATCGATGTTATGCAGGAATTTCTTGTGTGTGTATCCAAACCACTCATACTGATCCTCCAGGGGCATATCATGATACAGAATGTTATCGTTATTTTGTCTTTTGTCGAGCATATTCGACCCCCTAAAACTTAATTTGTCGGACAAAAACACGGTTTTTGCGATTTTTCCCCAAAAGCCGTTTCGGGGAAAAAAGTTTTCCACCGTTTTTGTTAGAATACGAGCACATTTCACCGTGTCGGACAATGGTTTTTGAGACCACGTATTACAGGGCGTGGCGCCAGCGCCTGCGCCGGCTTCGCGGGGCCCCTCAAACCCCGCTCATCCGTCTCATGCGCTGCACCTCTTTTTTATTCGCTTTTTCGTCAATTAACTCAAAATGATTGTAGGAATCATAGAGCTCATAGACGGATTTCTTCGCCCAGAAGAAGTTGGAATCCACTGTCTGCTTCATGGGATACCACTTTTTGATACATACAAACATATTCCCCCGACTCAGGAACCCGAGCACAGCACCGATCTTTCCGGCGTTGGAGATCTTCCGGTGAATGTAGTCGTACTCGATCAGTCCCCGGATCTGTCTGTCCAGCATCCGGTCAAATTGTGCGAGCAGGATCACGTCATAGCCATAATGCCGGTGCTGGGAGAAAAAGGACAGCCAGGCGCGACGATCCGGGGAAGAGTATTCCCTGGAATTAAAAAGGAGCTGCGCTTCATCGATGTAGATCTTAACCTCTCCTTCCCGGAGCCTGCGTCCGAGATGCTTTGCCAATCGTCTGGAGAACCGGAGCAGCTTGTCCGGATCCAGACGATGGTTCGGGACATAAAGGTATACTCCTTTACATTTCTTTACAGCTTTTGTGTTAAAGTAAAAGTTACCGATTACCACGGAATCCTTACGCTGCAGCCGGAGGGCAATCTCCCTAGCAGCATGGCAGCTTTTACCGGATCCGGGAGTCCCGGAGTACAAAGATATCATAATAATTCCCCCTTATTGACTACTCGATCAGCTTCACCCAGCGGGCAATGATTGAGTAGATATAATAGACACCAATGGCGAGCAGCCAGGCAGAGCCGATGGCAACCATTTCTGAGACAGGAACAAACCAGTTAATATAACCAAGGTAAGGAAGCTTGCTGAACTTCTCGATTGTGTCAGCAAAGGGAGAAGTCGGGAAAGCCTTCATCAAAAGATCCAAAAAACCATTGAGTAACGCCTGCATATCTGCCATAAAATCACCATCCTATCATTTTCTTTGTCGAAGCCATGAGCATGATCACAAAGCAGCCCAGTTCCCCCAGCCGGAAGATCTCCATCACCGGATCCATCCAGGCAAGATCTAACTCCAGGACCATATCTATTCCCAGGGAATCAAGCTTGATCGGGATCTTGAAGCAGGGAGCCACAGGATCAGCAGACAGTGCCTGGATAAAATGTATAAAGTCGAAAGGGATACAGAAAGGGAAGATCAGCCGGAGATCTCTCTTGTAAGATTCCCCCTCTCCGTCAGTGCCGGGATCCGGAGAAGGATCAGGCTCCGGTTCGGGTTCCGGTGCTGGCTCTGGCAAGGCTGCAGTCAGGGCAGCAACTAAAGCATTCTTATAGGCTTCTGTGTTTTCTGCAGGATCAAGGCCAGGCTCCGGAAGAGCTGCCGCTGCAGTAGACAATGCAGCGTTGATCCCGGGGAGCCGCCCCGGAGCAAACTCATAGCCGGTAAGAGGTTGCAGCCGTTCCGCTGTCGAAGTTGCAAGATCCGGGAAATCATAGGCTTCGCCATTTAAAAGACCTGTTAAATTACCTGTTTTACAAAATGCAAGGGCATGATCTTCCGAATCAAATACAGGAATATTTAAAGCATATTCAATAGCACAGCCAACAGAAGCAGAGTATGAAAAACCGGTATTATAAGATCCACTATTCATCGGATTACCAGACGCATTATAAGGTCTATAAAAAGACTGAATTCTGGGATTATACAAAGAAGTTGAATATGCTTTCAAATATATACCGGAGGAAGTAGTAACATTATTTGTTTCAAAATATACACCAACGATGGGTGAAGCGTAAAAACTATATGATGAATCAAAATTATAATGAGGGAAGTAAGTAGTGCCATCATTTACGTTAATTTGCGTATTTACATAACCACGAATAATGTATTTTCCATCAGAATTTTTTTCCAACTTTCCTGAAAAGCATTCGCCTGTTCCATAGTATTCAGCGGGATTAATACCGACGATTTTTCCTTGATATACATCCGCAAAAAACCCCGCCATAGCTGTAAAAAGTGTACTGGTAACTAACACATCCTGAATATATCGAAAAGGATCCATATACCCGGTATCTGGTGTCGGAGTATTCTCTGGCTCCGGTGTTGGAGTTGGCTCCGGATCACTGCCGCCAGTCCCGGAGATTACACGGTACTTTGCAAACGTTTCAGAAGTCGGCAGCTTCAAAGCATTGCTTCCAAGCATAGAATCAGCCTGATCTAAAGCTTCTTTGATAGTTATCCGAGAACCGTCCTCCATGGTTATGTATGAATCATAAAAAGGCGGTTCAGCCATGCTTTCCACAGATGCAATAAAAGCATCATAAAGCGAGGATCCGGATTCGTAATCATCCAGTCCGTCCTTGATGCCGGAAGAAATAGCAACTGTTTCCAGTAGATTATAGAGCATCATAGTCAGCTCCACGGCAAATTCTTCACTGACTGCGACAGATGCAGCCTTAACTTTTAGCGTATTTCCACCCAGAACGCTGCCGATCACAATGACCATGGCGAGCAACAGCGCTGATATTCTTTTCTGCATAGTTATCCCCCCACCGAAAAATTCTTATCTAACAAAGCATGAAAGCCATCATCCCGAACATCCGGAGGTTCACAACAGGCATCCATGCCATCAGCAGGATCTTTAAAATTTCTCTTGCAGCAGAGAATAACATCCGGATCGTAAAAGATACATTCGTATTCCCTGCAGTGCTTCTCATCAAAATAAGTTACCATTTCCACCTTTACCTTTCTTGTCCTACAAAGTCCCGGAGATCTCCGGCGTGCTGCAGCGATTTTGTCCGACAAAGTTTGTCCTACAAAAGTCACACTGCAGAGTCAAACCTGCAGCAATTTTGTCCGACAGCACCAAAAAAGGGCGGGAAGCTTCAGCTCCTCACCCTTCCCGGTTAGAGACTATTCAGTTTTTAAGCACTCTTCAGAGACTTCAGCCATCTAATACCATATCTGACAGCAACACCGGCACCGATAATGGTGACAGCAGCGGGTACCGCAATACCCAGAACCTTAAACATGTCAGCCTGAACGCTGGTAACAGCAGCCTGCATGATAGCGGCAACATCGAAAGATGCAGCTGGACCAGATTCAGCAAGAGCAGTAACAGTTAATAAAGGCATATTATTTTCCTCCTTCTATGAGCTGGAATATGAAGAAACATACATATCCCGTTAATATAGCTATGCATTCACAGACGGCGCCCAAGATCATAAACTGTGATGCAATAGACACGTAAGTAAAAATATCCATCATTTCCTCCCATTCCATAGACCCAGCATGATAAGCATACCGGCAATGATTCCAAGGCATATAGATATCATCAGCGTGTTCTCCTGGATTTTGACAATCTGATCCTGGGAGACTGTAAGCTGCTCTGCCATGGTATCGACCTGCTCTGACAGATATTGATTCGTCTGCAGAAGATCTTCATGGACCTGCTGCAGAGCTTCGGAATAATCCAGTGAATCTGCGGAGAAGACAACAGTGTAGGGACTGTTGCCTTCCGGAGAATCTACCGCAGCACCTTCACCGGTATCGCTGCCGGTTATCACTTCCGCATTTCCACCGGATACGGTGACAGGAAGGTAGACCGTGTCAGCTTCTGTATGTAAAGGGGAATCCTCCCCGGGGGAGGCGGTCACAACCTCGTCCATTATTTAGCAGCCTTTCCGGGCTCCTTAGCTTCCGGAGCAGTCTCCGGCTGGATCATGCCCTGGACTACAAAGCCGGGAATCACCTTCGGCTTGATCTCCAGATGAGAGATAAAGGCAACATCCCGCAGGCGGTTCACAGGTTTGCCATCGGCACCTACGACCATTTCAAAAGTACCTTCATAAAGACCGGGAGCGACTACGATCTTGTTACGCAGCACAGAATCCACAGAGCACTTTGCACGCTGCACACCTACCGGCTTGGTAGGGTCAAACTCCGCCTCAGACGCAAGAACTTCACCGTTCTCACCCCAGAACATATAGTGCACGGAACAGCCGGCAAGTTTGTCACCAGCTTCATCTTTCATGTCATACTGGTTAGCGAATAAGATCACAATTTTTGCTTTGCTTGTTAAGGTTACATTAGCCATTTTAATTTTCCTCCATTTTCAGAAAAGGGTTAGTGTTAATAAGGTATTGTTTTCTATCATTTTCATAGCGGTAGCGCTGACGGTACCAGCTCATGACTTTGTTGTAATCACCGCCGGTCTGCTTACAGAGCAGTTTGATCGTAAGCGGTGTATAATTATGACGTTCCCGAAGCCAGTCCAGAAAAGATTGCTTGTTTTCATCCCAAAACGAAGAATCTGTAAGACACTCCGGAGGATCAGGTACGGTTGACTGTGATATAGGGATCTTCCTTTCTGGTTATTTGTGTTTTTCGACTTGTTTCCAATAGGTATCACGCAGATCCAGAAGTTCAGAAGCATCCGAAGAAGTACGAACGATTACTTTACCCTCAGACTTAGATCTGGCATACATAAAATAAACAATTCGACTAGGATCAGACACAGAACGATCAGCTTCCACATGGATAGTCCGGGGATCAATAAAAATCCACCGCTCTATCTCTCCACAAATAACTTGTTCAACTTTAATAAACATCAGCATTCCTTTCTGTTCCGGGTCTGCGGCTGTCCGGGTGCCCCTCCGGGGGGCGGGTCGCGCCCCGCTGGCGACAAGGGACTCGTCCCTTGACCCGTTATCACTGCCGTGAGGGCGCAGGGAAACAGCAGCAAGGGCGGCTCCTGTTCCCCTGGCGGGGAAGTGTCGGGAGAGCGGGTCTGTAAAGCGGCTTTCGCGGCATATCCTCACCGCAAGGGCGGCGGTTCCGGTATTCCACGTACCGCTTGACAGACAGGCGCCGGGGTTACGTGAAGGGCAGGGAGTTAAGGTCTTCAAGGGCACGGTGCAGATGATCCAGCGACCGAGCGACAGTATAGATCTGACTGTCCTGCTCCGAGATCTTTTGCCGGTTGGCTTTCATGCGCTGCTCATAGTATGCCAGTTCCTCCGCCCTGGTCTCGTCACCGGAGCGGTATTCTTCCAGGATCCGGCAGAGCTTGTCTGTCCAGGTCGTGCCCTTCTGGCTGTTTACATACTCGTCCAGGTCTGCTGGAAGCCGGATCGACTTCTTGATCAGATCATCCGGCACTGCTGTCACCTCCCGGAATATCCTCGAAAGAGAGCTGACCGCCATAGGCTGCTTTGCGCTTTTCCTCTGCCTGTTTCATATATGAATCATATAGATCCAGCATCTCATTCATGCTCTCAGAGGAGCGAATCAACATCTGACCCTGATCGGTAAAGCTATACAGCTTATAAAAGAGATCAGACTGCAGTCGTTCCACCACTACATGAAGCGTACTAGCATCCACTGATACGATACGGTTACAGCGAAATAAATTAACGTGAACATCAATGAGCATCAAATTACCTCCTTCTTACCCGGATCGACTCCACACAGGGCTTATCATCACCGGTCTTTTAATATGCGCGCGTTTGTGCTACAATTTAAGGTATATATACTTTAGTAGGATAAATTCTGTCCTACAAGTACAGTATAATAGCCGAACGGCTAAAAGTCAACAATAAAATAGCCAAGCGCCTAATATAATATTTTGGAGAAAATTATGGATATAGTCGAAAGAATAAAAGCTAAAAGTAAGGAAAAGGGCACTAATATAGCAACTCTTGAAAAAGAGCTAGGAATAGGCAACGGAGTAATAAGACGCTGGAACGCAAGGAAACCAGGAGCTGAACAAGTGTATAAAATAGCCGTATGCCTAAATACAACAGTTGAATGGTTATTAACAGGAAAAGAATCAACAGATCTTACACCAGAGGAACAGCTATTAATTGATCGCTACCGCCGAGCAGATAACAGAGGAAAACGCAATATCATGTGCACAGCAGAAAATGAAAGCACGGAGCTAGAGTCATCAGCTTCCAAGCTTGGATAAAACACCATAGATAAAAGGGGGATCACTATGAATGAAGGAATAGCAATGATGTTTTCAATTTTAATTGTCATGTTCGGGTACCTGGTATTTAAGATCTTGACAGATCAGTCCGAACCAACGACTACCAGCAATAGGAAACGGAACAAGAAGGGGACAGGTAAGCCAGTTATCAAAAATAACTGGAATATGCGACCACTGGACACAAAAGATCCTGCAGACAAAGATCTGCGATATGAGGACTTTGTAGAATCATCCTGGAAAGAAATAGAGAAATAATTGTCCGACAAACATACATGCAGCATAGCCGGATCCACACTTCCGGAAATTATTTTGTCGGACAAAAAAACTTTACAAACCCGGGAACCCGTGTTATATTGAACTTAGCCAAAGAGAGACTAATGTCTAACTTCAAGACGCAGAAAACCCCGGGATGCTACCCCGGGGCTTTTTGTTGCTAGGCTGACTGTTGCTATTCATCACCGTCCAGCCATTTGCATATGTAGTAGCCGACTACACTTGCTATGACGGAGATAATAAAAGAGACTAATAACTCCAAGACGCTCACCTCCTTCCTGCTGGAAAGAGTCAACAGCAAGCCTATTATATCACACGGTTCCCGTAGCGTAAACCGCTAAAAAACGACTTAAAATATCCCTTGGAAGCCTTTTCTCTTAATCAGGGTGTCCAGGGTTCGAGCCCCTGGCGGTGCACTCGAGAGAATCGTTTTTGGAGACATAGGAGCTCTGGGGACGGTTCTTTTTTTGCATAGATATGCTGTGAGGAGATTTTATATGATTGCGATATTTGATACGCATGCGCATTATGACGATGACGCATTTAACGACGACAGAGAACAGCTTCTGGCGGCGCTGCCGGGGCAGGGCATTGCCCGGGTGGTGGATGTGGGTGCGAGCCTGGCATCCTGCCGGAAAGTGTTAGAGCTGATGGAGCAGTACGATTACATATACGGAGCCATCGGCGTACATCCCAGCGAGACCGCGGAACTGACGGAGGAATCTTATTCCTGGCTGAAGGAACAGTGCCAAAAGGAGAAATGCCTGGCGGTGGGGGAGATCGGACTGGATTATTACTGGCCGGAGCCGGACCACGAGACACAGAAAAAGTGGTTCCTGCGGCAGCTGGACCTGGCGCGTGAGATCAAAAAGCCTGTTATCATTCACTCCCGGGATGCAGCGAAGGATACCGTGGATCTCATGACGGAGGCGCACGCAGAAGAGATCGGCGGTGTAATTCACTGCTATTCCTATACGAAGGAGACGGCGAAGATTTTTCTGGATATGGGATTCTACTTTGGAATCGGCGGCGTGCTGACTTTTAAAAATGCAAAGAAGCTGAAGGAAGCGGTAGAATATATTCCTATGGACCGCATCGTGTTGGAGACGGACTGCCCATATCTGGCGCCGGAACCGAACCGCGGCAAACGCAACAGCTCCCTGAACATTCCTTATGTGATCGCTGCCATGGCGCAGATCAAGGGGATCACAGAGGAAGAAGTGTGCAAGGCGGCATGGGATAATTCACTTAGGCTGTATCATATGGAAAAATAGATGGTCAGCTGATAAAGAGGTATGATTGGTGGGGGAATTTATAGTAGTAAAAGGTAAACGTTATGGAAACAAGTATAACAAAACAGCAATTATTTTCAAAAGATGATCTGAAAAAACTGATCATTCCTTTATTATTTGAACAGGCACTGGCAATCACTGTGGGCATGGCAGATACCGTTATGATATCCTCTGCGGGAGAGGCGGCGGTCTCCGGCGTATCTTTGATCGACATGTTCAACAATCTGATCATCAGCGTACTGGCGGCACTGGCTACCGGCGGTGCCGTGGTGACCTCCCAGTTCCTCGGAGCCGGGAAAAAAGAGGACGCCTGCAAATCTGCAAAACAGCTGATCGTGTCATCGGTATGCATTACGATCGGTATATCGATTTTGGTCATGGTGTTCTGTAACGGCATCATTTCCCTGTTTTTCGGTAAAATTGAAGCGGATGTATTTCATAATGCTGTGATCTACATGATGATCTCTGCGCTGTCCTTCCCGTTCCTTGCCCTGTACAATTCCTGTGCGGCGCTGTTCCGCTCCATGGGAAATTCCCAGATCACGCTGAAGGTCTCCGTGGTGGAAAATATCATTAACATCGGCGGTAATGCTTTGGGTGTTTATGTACTGGGACTGGGCGTGGCAGGTGTGGCGATTCCTTCCCTGATCTCCCGTGCGGTGGCAGGATTCATCCTATATCATTTGCTGAAAAACCCGTCCAACGAAGTGCATTTATTAAAAGAAAGATTCCACATCGACTGGCCGGTGATCCATAAGATTTTTTACATAGGTATCCCCAGCGGGATTGAAAATGGTATTTTCCAGCTGGGACGTGTCATTGTGGTAAGCATTATCGCGGGTTTCGGAACTGTGCAGATTGCTGCCAACGGTGTGGCGAACAGCTTGGACAGCATGGGTTGTATTGTGGGACAGGCTATGAATCTGGCAATGATCACGGTAATCGGTCGTTGTGTCGGCGCCGGAGATTCCGGTCAGGTGCGGTATTATACGAAAAAATTATTGAAGATTACCTACTTGTGTACCTTTATGGTAAACAGCGTCATCCTGCTGTGTCTGTCGTGGATCCTGAAATGCTATGGATTAAGTCCGGAGACCACGCAGTTATCCTATATTCTGGTCATGATCCACAACGGTATGGCGATGTTTTTGTGGCCGGCGTCTTTTGTTCTGCCGAATATGCTTCGTGCCTGCAATGACGTACGGTTTACCATGGTGCTGTCTATTTTTTCCATGTTCGTGTTCCGTATCGGATTCAGCTATATCATCGGTGTGAACATGGGTTACGGAGCCATCGGTGTCTGGATCGCTATGGTACTGGACTGGATCTTCCGTGTGATCTGTTTTGTGAGCAGATATTTGTCCGGACATTGGCTGAAGACAGCCGGACTACAGGATAACAGATAGCAACAGTTCATCTTGTGAACATATGCGGTCACAAAGCCATACGAGCATGATTTTGTGTGCCCGGATATATTCACGGATGAACTGTTATGAGGTATAATGTGGGAAAAAGAGAGAGAGGTATGCAATATGCAGGTAGTATTGGAAAATGAAGCTTTAAAAGTAACCATCAACAGCTTTGGTGCAGAGCTTGCAAGCATTCGGGGGAAAGCAACAGATACCGAGTATCTGTGGAATGCGGATGCAAAATTCTGGAAGAGAACTGCCCCGGTACTGTTCCCCTTTGTAGGAAGTCTGAAAAATAAGGAATATCATTATGAAGGAAAGACCTATTCCATGGGTCAGCACGGCTTTGCCAGAGACATGGAGTTTGCCGTGGATGTGCAGACGGCGACAGAAGCATGGTTTTCCCTGCGATCCAATGAAGAAACAAAAGCAAAATTCCCGCTGGAGTTTATCCTGAAGATTGGTTATGAATTGGAAGGAAAAGATCTGAAGGTCATCTGGCAGGTGGAAAATCCGGATACGAAAACACTGTACTTTTCCATCGGAGGACACCCCGCATTTATGTGCCCTGTGGATGGAAAAGGAAAGCAGTCGGAATATTATTTCAAGTTTGATACGGACAAAGACCTGACTTACGGATTGGTGGCAGATGACGGACAAGGACTCATGGGACAGCAAAAGGATGTATTACCGGTGAAAAACGGCTATGCGCAGATCACAGAGCACTTATTTGACCGGGATGCCCTGATCGTGGAGGATCGTCAGGCTTCCGCAGTGAGCCTGTGTACTCCGGACAAAAAGCCGTATGTTACCTTAAGCTTTGATGCTCCGTTATTCGGTCTGTGGTCTCCCGCGGGCAAGGGAGCACCGTTTATCTGCATCGAGCCCTGGTATGGCAGATGCGACAAGACGACCTTTGACGGCAGTTTAGAGCAACGGGAGTACAGTAATACCCTGCAGGCAGGCGAGGTATTCCGTAAGGAGTACACTATCACAATAGAATAATTACGAGAAAGCGAAAAAGCTTCTGAAAAAAGCTTCGGTCACAGAAAAATATTGTGCCCGGAGCTTTTCTTACGCTGCTATTCAATATAAATTTATCGAATATCAATAAATTTATATTGACATTCGTATCATAGAGTGATATGTTAAGGCTACCAAGAAGGAAAGAGGTATTTATTATGGAGAAGAGAGAGTTGTCGGAAAAGGAGCTGCGGGAGAAAAAGTTATCTCTGGCGAAGGGTACAAAGTACCTGCTGGATTTCATGTTCTATGCGGGAATCCTGGTGACGATAAGTCTGCCGTTTAGTCTCAAATATATAGGGAAGTATCTGGAGGCGGTGGAGGAGCATTATCTTCCGGCAGTGATCATATTCGCCATCCTGGGTGTGCTGGCATTATTGTTGGTCAATGAACTGCGCAAGATGTTTGGCACGGTGCTTGCGGAGAACTGCTTTGTACCGGAAAATGTGGCGAGCCTTAGGAGAATGGGAGACTTAAGCTTTTTCATCGCGGCCATGAGCGCTGTGAGATGTGTGGTGTACCTGACCATTGCCATGCTGGTGATCATTCTGGTATTTATCATTGCAGGCATGTTCAGCAAAGTGCTGGCGATGGTATTTGAAGAAGCCGTGCGCTACAAGGAAGAAAACGACTTAACAATCTAGAAATTCATTCAAAAAGTGATAGAGCGTGTGATATGCGACGATACAAATGACGCCGGATGAACGGAAATTCAAAATTAGAAAGGCATCTATTATGGGAATCATTGTAAATCTGGATGTAATGATGGCAAAGCGGAAGATCAGCCTGACAGAACTGGCGAATCAGGTGGATCTGACACAGGCAAATTTATCCATCCTGAAAAATAATAAAGCGAAAGCCATACGTTTCTCTACATTGGAATCCATCTGTGAGGTGCTGCATTGTCAGCCCGGAGACATTCTGGAGTACGTAGAAGACACAAAAGAAGAGGAAACCAAATAAAACCTGAGAGGGGGAGATTACAATGCAGGAAAATACAGTAGTACAGGAAACAAACGCAGTGAAGCAGGGACAGATTTCCGGGCAGAACGTAGTCCGGGTGGTGGAAAAGCCAGAGACTGTGGAGACAAAACGCTTGCGGGAGCACTATAATTTCTTCGGACCGGTGACTTTTCTCTATGCCGTATTCTATGCATTTTGTATGTTCCGGAACGGCTCGGGGATCACTTTCCCTTTTTTTCTCGCAGGCACTTTACTGTATTTTGTCTTCTCGCTGTCAAAACTGGGGCTTACCTTGAAAAAAGGAAGCGCCTTTTACATGATCAGTATTCTGCTGCTGGGGGTATCTACCTTCTGCACCGACGGATGGGCGATCATAGGTCTGAACAAGCTGGCGGTGTTTCTGTTAGTGATGTGTCTGCTGCTGCATCAATATTTTGATACGAAAAAGTGGAAGCTAGGGAAATATGTGGGAAGCATCTGCCAATTGGTGGTTATGAGCTTCGGGGAACTGGGGAAGCCTTTTTCCGATGGCAAAGCCTATTTTCGTGAAAAAGGAAAAGTAAATAAGAAGGTATGGTACGGTCTGCTGGGAGTAGTGATCGCACTGCCCATTCTGCTCATTGCCGCCGGACTGTTAAGCTCTGCCGATGCGGTATTCCGTAAGATGACAATGGATTTCATGAACTGGATCCGTCCGGGCAATGTATTTAACGTAGTCATCCGGGTAACGTTTCTGTTCTTTGCTTCCTACGCACTGACTTCCTATCTGTGCAAGAGAAGCATCCCGGAAGAAGTGAAGGATTGCAGAAAGGGTGAGCCGGTACTGGCAATTACGATTATGTCACTGCTGTCACTATTGTATCTGCTGTTTTCCGGTATTCAGATCTTCGGATTGTTCTTAGGAAAAATGCAGCTGCCGGAGGGCTATACTTACGCACAGTATGCAAGAGAGGGCTTTTTCCAGCTGCTGGCTGTCAGCATTCTGAATCTGATCCTGGTATTGGTGTGCCTCAGCTTTTTTAGGGAGAGTAGGGTACTGAAAGTGATTATGACGATTATGTCATTATGTACTTTTATCATGATCGCGTCCAGCGTAATGCGTATGATCATTTACATCCGGTATTATTATCTGACTTTCCTGCGGATCTTCGTATTGTGGATGCTGGCGGTATTATTCGTCATGTTTATCGGAGTGCTGATCAATATTTACAGGGAAAGCTTCCCGCTGTTCCGCTATGGTGTCGTGATGGTGACCGTTCTGTACCTGGCATTGTCCTTCAGCCATCCCGACTATATTATAGCCAGAGTGAATATTGCCAATGCACCCGGCGCGGACGGTACAGGCTGGGAAGAATCCGTGGCGCAGGATTACGGAGACGATTTTTTCGCCGGACCGTTTTTCCGGGGATCGGAATATAATGACTACTCTTATCTGAGTGATCTCAGTGCGGATGCGGCACCGGTCATTATTCCTTATATGGAGAGTCTTGGGTATGATTTTGGCGCCTATGAACTGGAGAACCCTACGGATATTATGAGTGAAGATACGCAGGCTCAGTGGTGGGGGAGTTATCAGCCGAAGGGATTCGGATATTATTACCTGAACCATAATAAGAAGCGTCTGGATCAGACATCTCTGCGGACATTTAATATTTCCAGATATATGGCACGGAAACAGATAGAGGCAAGAATCGATGGAAAATAAAGAAATGAATACGGAAAAAATAAAGTTTTATAAAAAGCATCCGGTGTTGCTTGCATGGCTGATTTCTATATTTATCGGACTGGGCTATGCGCTTTTTACGATCATAGCCTCTGTTATTCATTATGAGCAAAGAGATTATGTATGGGAGATCATTAAGGCTTTTACAGAAATGTTTACCTGGGCAATTTTAATGGGAGCGGTACTGGTATTTCCTGTGGTGTTGACCATCAGTGAAGTAATCTGCCTGATCGGTGAAGCATGGGAACGTCCGGTGAAGGGAGCCTGGCTGTTTGACCAGCATGTATTTTGGCTGGGCGGATTCTATGAACTTTGTTATTTGGGGTTGATTATGGATGTGACATCCGCTGACTGGCAGACGCAGTTAAGCAATTCCAATAAACATACACCGATTTACAGTGGTTCCATGGTTACTTTTATAGTACTCCTGCTGCTGGCATTTATAGGGTATGAGATTCTGCAGAGCATTCCGCTTCGGAAGCTGCCGCCCCTTGTGACAGTCCTGTCGATTTCCGCAATGTACCTGGGACTGCTGGAGCTGATCCTGCTCACAGTACAGATATTCAAGCCGACGATTTTGCTTGATGGATATTTGCTATTATTTCCACTGTGCTGTGTGCTGCTAGTGGTGCGACTGCTTCTGAAGAAAATACGGGAGTGGAATGCACTGATGCAGAATGCGGAGGCGGAACACTTTGGGACGGGGAAGATTTATCAGAATCCCATGCTGCGTTGGTGTGACAGCATATTGCGGAAGGCTGCATGGTGGCCGGTGCTGGGACTGGTATTGATGTTCCCGCTGTTGGGAAGCCTGATCGCAATCCTCATGCTGTTTGGGCAGGCACCGGATTCTGTGATTAAAGCATTCACGGAGACCAGCGACTGGAATCTGTCTCTCAGGCAGGCACCGCAGAATGTCATGTATGATGAACATTATCTCTGCACGGTAGCTGCCGGCGGTCATGAAAAGGTCGTAAAGCCTATCCGCCTGGGGAGGCGGCATGGGCATGAAGTCATTGTGAACCGTCAGTTGTGCATCGCCAATGCTTTTGAACAGGTGTTGGAAGAACGGACTCCCGGCTTCCACCGGGCGCTGCGTCATTTTTATGATACTTACGGGTTCCCTGTGGCGAGACTGATCCACAGTAAATACACGGCGGATCTGGTGTATTTTATCATGAAACCTTTAGAATGGATATTCCTGTGTGTGCTGTACCTGACAGATGCCCATCCCGAGAACCGCATTGCTGTGCAGTATACCGGGAAGACGGCGGCGCAGGTGGAAAAATAGTAAAGTATTAACTCCCTTTTCGGAATTGTGTATCCACTGAAAACGAGTCTATAAACATGCATTCACAATGCATAAAAACACGTTCCGGCTATTTCCCACACAT
>ERZ791907.448-NODE-448-length-45103-cov-15.112769_pt1 | contig 45103 bp, 40 predicted proteins | sample MGYA00510145_ERZ791907 | MGnify/ENA primary metagenome ERZ791907 (study PRJEB30046, sample SAMN00792089) | human gut metagenome | study: EMG produced TPA metagenomics assembly of the A metagenome-wide association study of gut microbiota in type 2... | reverse complement strand
GGCCCTTTGGGCCGCATAAGAAGAACCACCAGCTATGCTGGTGGGTTTCTTTTTTCATGTATGAAGGTTTCTGGATTTCCATTCTTAAAAATGGCGATAGAGACCGATAACCTTGCCGCGAATGGTAACATTCTTGGAAATAATGGGCTTGTAAGCATCATTTTCCGGCTGCAGCCTGATATGGTCATCTTCCTTGTAGAAGCGCTTAACCGTAGCGTCATCATTGCCTACCAGGGCTACAACGATATCACCGTCCTGGGCATGATCCTGTTCAGATACGATGAGGTAATCGCCTTCCTCAATGCCTGCCTTGATCATGCTGTCCCCGCGGACCACCAGGATGAAGCAGTTGTTGTCGCTGCCCACCATTTCAGCCGGCAGAGGGAAGACAGATTCCAGATGCTCATCGGCCACCAGCGGTTCGCCGGCGCGGACAGCACCTACCAGAGGCATGGGAATCATTTTCTTGTGGCGCCAGGACATATCTCCTACCACTTCGATGGCTCTGGAGCTGGCAGGATCTCTCTTGATAACTCCCAGTTCCTCCAGCCGGGCCAGGTATCCGTGAACCGTAGAAGTGGAACGAAGATTGACTGCCGTGCAGATTTCACGGACGGTAGGGGGGAATCCGTCTTCATAAATCTTCTGGCGGATAAATTCCAGAATACTTTTCTCACGGCTTGTTAATTCCCTGTTCTTACCTAATCTTTTTGCTGCCATTTTTATTCCTTCCTTATGCTATAAAATATCTGAAGTATAATCGATATACGGTCTCATCATATTCAAAATATAGTAACCTGCATTTATTATACAGGAAAAGTTCCATAAAATCAAACAGAAGTTCATAGAATAAATGAACAGGCGATTATCTATTCTAAGAACATTCTGTCCCTGATAATTAAAAAAGTCTAATCCTCTGTTCTGTTGTGCGAAACTATGTTTTGTATTATCATAACTTTAGAAATGATGTTCGACGAATGGCAGTTTTCCAAAATGCCGTTCTTAAGAATAGAAGTTTGATATGACCAGCAGGAAGGAGACTGTACCATGAAAAAGATTACTTTCCTTTTTATAGCCCTGGTGCTTCTGTGCGGATGGGGCGTCAATGCTTCCGTATTAGGAGATTCCGTTCAGTATGATATCGTCACGGTAGAGGAAAATGATACACTGTGGGATATAGTAGCCCGCCGGGTGGACAACACAAAGGATATCCGGAAAGTGGTTTATGATATTGAACAGTTCAATCATATTACCAATCCGGGCCAGCTGGAACCGGGCATGAAAATCAAGATTCCTGTGGATTTGTAAAAATGTGATTTACGAAAAAAGCAAACGTTTATTCTTTTAGCGGAATTTCCTGTTAAAAGAATAAACGTTTGCTTTTTTATAGAATGACCGGATTAAAAAGATGTACAGGAATGCCCTGACTTTTGAGCAGCCGTATCAAATCCTCTACAGAAATCCATAGGGTAGCGCAGTTGTCATTGGGATGAATGCCTATACGTCCTGAACCTTCTAAGAAAGCGCGGTCCAGATAAAACATTACCTCATGGGATTTATCGTTTAAAAGTCCCAATGGCGTCACAGATCCCGGCACCAGATTCAGCAGTCTGCTTAAATCGCTGGCCGAAGCCATGGATAGTGGACGTGTCTTCTCCTGCCTGCGGAAAGCTTTTAAATCAAGACGCTGATTTCCCTTTATAAGTAATCAGGTAAAAAGACCGCTTTTTGTCATCCCGAATGAAAAGATTCTTGGCATCATCCTCCGGATAGGGAAGGGATACCAGAGATAACTGCTCCATAGTATATACGGCTCTGTGCTCCGTGATTTTATAGGGAATGTGATACTGCTGAAGGAGAGTTAGAATTTCCTTTTTTCCAATCATCATACTCACCGGTGTCCATGAAATAAAAGGAAATGATTGCGAACAAAAATTCTTTTAATAAGAAATCTGCTGAAAAGAATTTTTGTTCTGATTATCTGTGGTTGAAAATCTTATCAATCGGGTTGTTCGTAAATAAATCGGCCTCATTAATATAGCGGCGTACCATTTCCACAGAACGATGGCGGGTTTGCTTCATAATCAGCCTTTCCTCCACGCCCTGGAGAGCCGCGTAGGTGGCAAAACCATGCCGCAGGCTGTGGGCACCGTACATTTCAGGGTTGAGCCCTATGGAAGCTGCATATTTCTTCACAATCAGATTGATACTCTTATCACTGAGCCGGCGGGAAGAAACTTTGCCGTTTTTCAAAAAGCTGCGAAAGAGGGGGCCCGATGTAATGCCGGAAGCTGCCAGCCACTCCTGAAGGGCATGGATACAGTCCATGGATGTATTAGAGAGATAGGGGATACCAATCTGCTGCCCCGCTGAAGTCTGGTCGGTCTTTGAATGACGGATGGTCACCACCATGCCCTGGGGGTACTTCTTAATGTCCTCCACATCAAGCCCCGCCAGCTCGCTTCGTCGAAAAGCGCCCATAAATCCCAGAAGAAGAACCGCCCGGTCCCGCAGGCCCTGAAGGGACGATAAATCCATGCGGGAAATCATTTCCTCGATTTCCTCCCAATAAATGGGAGTCTTTCCCTTCTGCACCGTACCCTTCAGACGGGTAAGTCCTATGAGCGCTTCCTTCACAATCCAGGCCTTACAGGGATTCTTTGCAGCTTCGCCGGAGGCATTATAATTTTCCGAAATGGCGCTGATCCGCCGCCGAATCGTAGAAGCCTTGGCATAGTCCGCCAAATCATTAATATAATTCACAATGGTCTCCGGCGTGGCCGGATAAGACTCCTGATGATGATACCGGCACCAGTCGCAGAAATCATTCCAGTCAGACTCATAGGCATCAATCGTATGATTCGCCTTCGTTACGGATAAGGAATTCAGACTTTTGTCGGAAAGTCCGTCGCCCTGCGAATTCCTGCTGAAATCCCGCAGAAAAAAATGATTGTCCATACAATCTCCTTCATTGGGTTCCGATAACATTAAATTATCGGAACCTATTTATATTCTCAAAAACGTAGTTTTCTATGAAAGCTACCAAATTCGATGCTTACTGGCTTCTTCATCCTATCATCCCCATCGAATGAATCTGCTGTTTTTTCAATTATAACTCTTTTTCAATAAAAAAGGTGGCAAAAATGGTGGCAAAAGTTGTAAGGGGCATCCATGGACAGGCGTTGTAAATGCAGGGAGTTCCAGTATATCTCTGCAAGGCTTACAGGACTTTAGGCCTTACTCATTTTCTGGAGTTGAACTGGTCTAAATGGTCCGGGATTTCAAATCTCCACTTGTGGTCCGGGCCTCTCATCCATCCGGTTTCCTTCCAGATTTCCTCAGAAGAAGCCGCTTCCCTTTCCATAGATTCAGCCTTCTGCAGCCGGCTTATCATGGCAGTATTTGCTCGTTCTCCAGCCATTTGATAGAAATTCTGGTACTGATTTTTCAGCTTGACAAGGTCTGTTTCATTTGTTACATTAGAGCTAGAATAAAGGTTATTGATTTTTTCTTTGGGTATGGGCCACTCGGGCTTCTCTAAAGAAATCTAATCGGTAGCCTTTTTTCTATTTATATATTATATATCAAGTCTTCCTGCTTCTAGCTGCTTGATAAACCATTGATTTGATGGTTTTCCCGTTTTCTTATCAGTTTTACCGAATACGCTTGTTATGCGATTAATCTTGTATCTACCTGGAATATTATTAGCTTCGAGTTCTAATGGAGTAACGATTGTTGTCCCATTATTATCCTTCATGGACACGACAACCACTTTTCTGAGCTCTCCATCGCGTCCAGTGTAAGAGCTAAAAATCATAACTGGATCCGCCAGTACCCGAGGAAGCTGTTTCATTATTGATGAATCCATGTCCCCGGCATGTTTTCCATAAAGTATTTTACTTAAATCTCTTGTTGTAATTTCGATGGGAAGCAGTTTGGCTCCTACTAGTTTCAAGACAAGTGGAGTCATCATGACGCGGACCATTGGCTTCTTGATGTTCCCTTTTCGAAATTCGTCCAGGGACTTAGAAAATTCCGATTCGTCGATTTTTAAACGTTTCTCGCTGTCTGCCCAAGAGTATTGTTCTTGAGTATATCTGTTTTTCTTTCTTTCTTTTGTAATCTTCACGGCTGCCATTTTCAGCGGCACTCCATAATTCTTATGGAAGTTCTCTGCCATTTTGGAAAGAATGAGAACGGAGTCGCGGGCGGATTTTTTGACGACAGCATTCCTCTGGGAGAGTGTTTCTACAGTGGGCTTGTACACCTGCTCGTAGGTTTCCGGTTCAAGGAGGGGCTGGGCCACCATGTCTCCATCGTCGAATTTATCAACAATGTCCTTTACCCGTTCAAGGGATTCGACTCTTCTCTTGGCGGCTTCCATGGCTTCTCTCTCGGTCATGCCTTCGGCGTCGTTCTTGTCCATGTTGTAGTAGACTTCGTCTTTCATCTTCTTGTGGGCGATGTCGTAGAGCTCCCTGGCGTTTGGAGCGTAGCCGTAGGATTTGTAGAGAGCCTGCTACCATCCCGGGTTCTTGGAAATGCGGATCATGGTGTCGCGGTCAAGGGATACCATGTCCACGCCTTTTTCGCTGGCGTTTTTATTATATAAGTCCTTACGGCTTTCCATACATATGAGCTTTTTAATACTACAAGTATTGCCACTGCTTCGACGAGTCCCCCGCCTCAGACGGGAGATTATTATCTTATACATTTACTCTCCAAGACAGACAAAAATTTGGAGATAGGTTGTAAAAATGAGGGGCTTATGCAATATAAATGTATGGAGAAAGAAATCAGGATGTTCCATGGAAGGATTCTTTTCCCGTCTGCCATGTATATCGCGAATATTCCGGCCGGAATGCAGATGGCAGAAGGGACGCCATGAATCTCTGTATACAGCTTCCTGATTTTCTTCCCCGACTTCCCGGGGCCCAGGGAAATCGGAACGAATTCTGCAGATTCGTAAAAAAGCATGACCACCAAACAAAAACACGGATACCATCCTTTGCAGCATGAGCCCGCATTCCCGGACGACAAGTTCAAGGCGGCTGCAGGACTTTCCTGTATGCTCAGCGTTGGCGCCTGATTTCGAGAGGCCCGCAATACTGTCTGGCACGGATTGGTACCGTGTTTTTGTGCTGTCCTGCTTTCGGATTCTTTCCATGCAAAAAGCTGTGAATCATGATTTTTATGAAATCAATGATTCACAGCTTTTTTATTGATATAGAGTGGTATGTCTTATTTCTTTGTGAAGGCGTAGAGTTTTTCTGTGACGCGGCTCACTTCTGCTTCCATTTTTTCTGTATCAATGGTGAGAAGTTCTTTATGTTCCATCACCGGTTTTCCGTTGATGATAACGGTATCCACGTCCATGGAGTTACCTGCATAAACGGCCAGGGATACGCTGTCGAATCTGGGTTTCCAGTGGAAGCCGCTTCTGTCTACCAGGATGATATCAGCCAGGTATCCTTCCTTTAATTCGCCAAGGTTGTCGTAGCCCAGGCATTTGGCACCGTCTCTGGTAGCCATGTCCACCGCTTCTTTGGCGGTGATGGCGAAGGGATCGTAATTGGCTGCCTTGTGGATAAGGGCGGTAAGGCGCATTTCGGCGAACATGTCCAGCTTGTTGTTGGAGGAAGCGCCGTCGGTGCCGATGCCTACGGTGATGCCGGCTTTTCTCATTTTGGGTACCGGCGCAATGCCGCTGGCCAGTTTCAGGTTGGAGGCCGGGTTATGGGCTACGGAGACGTGCTTTTCTTTCATGATGCGGATATCGTCGTCTGTCACATGAACGCAGTGGGCAGCCAGGGTGGGTCTTTCGAAGAGGCCCAGGGAGTCCATAAGGGCAATCGGTGTCATGTGGTATTCTTTTTCACAGTTCTCCACTTCCCCCTTTGTTTCGGACAGGTGGATGTGGATGGGCATGTCGTATTTTTCTGCCACGTCCCTTACTTTTTTGATGTAGTCCGGAGGACAGGTATAGGGTGCATGGGGGCCCATCATGACTTTGAAGCGGCCGTCCCCTGCCCCGTTCCAGTTCTTGTAGAGTTCTACGTTTTCATCGATGCCTTTCTGACCATTAGGACCGATACCGGCCAGGCCTCTGGCCAGGTTGCCGCGGATGCCTGCTTTGTCAGCCGCTCTGGCGCAGGCGTCCATGAACATGTACATGTCGCAGAAGGAGGTGGTGCCGCCGCGAATCATTTCTGCAAAGGCCAGGGTGCTGCCCCAGTAGACGATGTCGTCATCCAGGTGATCTTCTGCCGGCCAGATTTTGTTCTGCAGCCAGTCCATGAGGGCCATGTCATCGGCATAGCTCCGAAACAGGGTCATGGCCACATGGGTATGGGTATTGACCAGACCCGGCATGGCCAGCATGTCATGGCCGTCAATGATTTCATCGTATTCTTCTTCTTTTGGCTGAAGAGGAAATTCTTTGATGATTTTTCCTTCAATGGCGATATTCTTATGTTCTGTGACTTTTCCGTCCTTCATGAGGCCGATATTTTTGATGAGGATTTTCATGGCAGCCTCCTTTAGTCAAGACCCAGGTATTTTCTCTGTGCTTCGGTGAGGGTATCAATCTTGTATCCCATGGAAGCCAGCTTAATGGATGCTACTTTGGTGTCCAGTTCGTGGGGCAGTGTGTATACCTTAGCTTCCATTTCACTGCCATGCTGGAGGAGGTAGCGGGCTGCCAGGGTCTGCATGGCAAAGGAGAGGTCCATAATTTCTGCAGGATGTCCGTCGCCGGCTGCCAGATTTACCAGACGGCCTTCTGCCATGAGGAACACGGTTTTGCCATTGGGGAGGACATATCCTTCAATGTTCTTGCGGGCTTCAAATTTCCTGGTGCAGATTCTTTCCAGGTCCTTCCTGCTGACTTCACAGTCAAAGTGGCCGGCGTTGGCACAGATAGCGCCGTCCTTCATTTCAAGGAAATGACGTTCTGTGATGATATCGATATCGCCGGTGACGGTGAGGAAGTAGTCCCCCAGTTTGGCCGCTTCGTCCATGGGCATGACTTCAAAGCCGTCCATCACGGCTTCGATGGCTTTGATGGGGTCCACTTCGGTAACGATAACATGGGCGCCAAGTCCTTTGGCACGCATGGATACGCCTTTGCCGCACCAGCCGTATCCTGCAATGACCACGGTCTTTCCTGTGACAGTCAGGTTTGTGCTGCGGATAATGCCGTCCCAGGCGGACTGGCCGGTACCGTAGCGGTTATCGAAAAGGTATTTGCAGTAGGAATCATTGACAGCAATCATGGGGAACTTCAGTTCATGATTCTTTTCCAGAATCTTCAGGCGGTATACGCCGGTGGTTGTTTCTTCGGAGCCGCCGATGAGGTTCTTCCTGGCATCCACCCTTGTGGTATGGAGCAGGTGCACCAGGTCGCCGCCGTCGTCGATGATGATATCAGGCATATGGTCCAGAGCTTTGTTCAGGAACATGGTGTATTCGTCATCGGTGCAGCCATGCCATGCATAAACGGTAATTCCGTTCTTCACCAGGGCAGCGGCAATGGGGTCCTGGGTGGACAGAGGATTGCTTCCTGTGCAGATGACGTTGGCACCGGCTGCTTTCAGGGTAAGGGCCAGGTAGGCTGTTTTGGCTTCCAGATGGATGGACATGACAATGGTCTTTCCCTTGAAGGTCTGGTCCTTAATGAATTCTTCCCGAAGGGCATTCAGGGCAGGCATAAATTTGGCTACCCAGCGGATGCGCTGCTCCCCGTTGTCAGCCAGTGTAATATCGCGAATCATAGAATCACTCATAATTGTAAACTCCTTTCGTAGTTCTTTATGGACACATCATAGGGCGGAGTGAGAACTCCTCTTTCTGTGATGATACCGGTAATCAGTGAATGAGGCGCCACGTCGAAGGCGGGATTGAATACGGGCATATCCTTCGGCGCCGTATAAACGCCTTTTATCTGCCGCACTTCTTCCGGATTTCTTTCTTCAATGGAAATTTCGTCTCCACTGGAAATAGAGAAATCGAAGGTGGAAAAGGGAGCGGTAATATAGAAGGGAATGTGGTGGTAGGCGCAGAGCACAGAGAGGCTGTAGGTGCCTACCTTGTTGGCCGCATCGCCATTGGCGGCAATGCGGTCGGCGCCTACAATGACGGCGTCGATTTTCTTTTCCTTCATCACCCACCCTGCCATGCTGTCGGTAATGAGACTGGCAGGAATACCATTGGCCATGAGCTCCGTGCCGGTGAGCCGGGCGCCCTGCAGAAGGGGCCTTGTTTCATCGGCATACACTCTTTCCAGCTGTCCCCTTTCATGGAGGCGGTAAATGACACCGAAGGCGGTGCCTATGCCGGCGGTGGCCAGGGCTCCCGTATTGCAGTGGGTCAGAATGCGAAGGTTCTTTCTCCCCTTGAACAGGTCGGCCCCATGGTCTGCCATGGCACTGCAGAGGGCCTTGTCTTCTCTTTCGATGGCCTCGGCTCTTGCAGTTAATCCTTCCAGGGCCCTTTCTTCCGGCAGGCTGTCAAAGGTATGAACCATTTCCTTCACCGCCCAGGACAGATTCACTGCGGTGGGACGGGCGGCGGACAGTTCCCTGGCTGCCCGGTGAAAAGCGTCTTTCAAAGAAGGTCCGGAGAGCCCTTCCTTTTTCAGTTGCGTTAATGCAAGAACCATGCCGTAGGCCGCTGCCACGCCGATGGCCGGGGCGCCGCGGACGGAGAGGCGGGAAATGGCGTCTCCCACTTCCCCGCTTCCCTGGCAGTGGATATAGGAAATTTCAAGTGGCAGTTTTGTCTGGTCAAGCAGTACCAGCTCTCCCTTTTCCCATTTCAGGGACCAAAGTGCTTCGCTCATAAGAGATGGAATCCTCCGAAATCTTTAGCTGCATGGTGGCAGCTGCATTCTGTATCGGGGTCGTAGGTCTTGGAAAGGATGGTAATGATTTTCTTAAAGCTTTCCAGGTTATGGTTCATGCAGTCCACCACTTCCTTGTGGGAAAGGGGCGTGTCGGAAATACCGGCGGCAAAGTTGGTAACCATGGAAATGGTGGAATAGCAGATTTCCGCTTCCCGGGCCAGTACGCATTCCGGCAGGTTTGTCATGCCCACCACATCGGCCCCCCACTGGCGGTAGGCCTTGATTTCCGCAGGGGTCTCAAAACGGGGGCCTTCGGTGCAGATATAGGTTCCATGGGGATGAAGGGTAATGTGCTCCTCTTTGGCCGCTTTGATAATGGCTTCCCGGAGGGTTTCGCAGTAGGGATGGGTCATGTCCAGATGGGCCACGCCGTAATGCTCTCCGTCGTAAAAGGTGCCTTCCCTGGATTTCGTCATGTCGATGAACTGGTCCACCAGCACCAGCTCTCCTGCCTTGTAGTCCGGATTCAGGGAGCCTACGGCGGTGGTGGAAACTACGGCCTTCACGTCCAGCATTTTCAGGGCGTAAATATTGGCTCTGTAATTAATTTTATGAGGCGGAATGGTGTGATGGACGCCATGACGGGCCAGGAAAATGATTTCCTTTTTGCCGAACCAGCCGGATTCATAGCTCGCCTTCCCATAGGGCGTATCAATCACCTCGGAATGAAGATCCGTGAGGATGCCGGGGTCATATACACCGGTACCGCCGATAAAAGCCAGTTTACTCATTGTACATTTCCTCCCTTTTCATTAAACCATTTCACCAGAGTTTCCCGGGAAATTTCATATTTTTTCCCGCAGTAGTGACATTCGATTTCTATATGGTCATCATCCAGGAGCCCCTGCTGTTCAACTAAAGGCAGGCCCTGGAGAGAATGCTTGATACGATCTTCGCCGCAGGTGCAGCGGAAAGAAATGGGAGCGCTTCCAAGAAGAACATAATTTTCTTTATGAAGAAGGGCGGAGAGGGAATCGGCTTTTCCTGTTTCATCAAAAAGGTCCCATTTCCGGTCTTTTGCAAAAAGCTCTCCGAAAAGTTTTTTATCTCCTTCCGGCATGAGCTGGGCAATAAAGCCGGCCATGCGGATGATTTTTCCCTCTTTGTCTGTAACAGCTTCGATTTCCACATGGGACAGGGTCTGATCGGAGGAATTGATATAGTCGGAAACGCAGGATGCTGCGTCCCCGTCCCCCAGATCCACCGCCGAAACATAGGGCATTTTCAGGAGAGAATATCGGGTGACGAAGAGCTTTCCTTTCCGGCTCACCCATTTCGCTTCCTCGCTGTCGGAATAGGGAGTGCTTCCGTCGTCGGGATTTTCAATGAATCCCCGCACATACCTGCCTTCATAGGCATCGGCATGGATAGTTCCCAGAGGAGAATTGGTCACCCATTTCAGGGATACTCCTTCATGGTTCTTGAAATCCATGGCCAGAATGGCTGCTGCATTCAATACCTTTCCCAAAATCACTGCAGACAGGGAAGGAAGATGATGAATTTCCTGGGCTTCGCGGGCCGCTTCCGTTACATCGGCTACGGTAATGCGGATGCCGTCGGTGCTCAGATAATGGTCTATCCGATTCATTTCACTCATATATGACTCCTGTTAAAATAAAAATAAATTACAACTCTTATTGTAACACTTAAGAGAGGCTGGTGCTTGACAATCTTTAAGGAAGCACTGATTTTTATAGTGGGCTGGTGGACTAGTGTACTAGTGGCTTGGGGCCAGGGCCGGGGAATAGTTGAACGATAGGAATCGTTGTATGGGCGGGAGATTTCTCCACTTCGCTGCGGACCGTCGAAATGACAATGTGGCAGGTGTCTCTAGGGAAGCACTGATTAATTCGCAGAATTGAATTTCATAAGTATTTTTATTCAATACTTCGTCATAAGCCTCCTTAAATAGCTCGCTATTCGCGTCGACATATTCCTCGTATTGAATAAAAATAAAAATACAAGAATGAAATCCGATAACGATTTAATCAGCGCTTCCCTAGCCAAAAGCTGCTGCGGTTTTGCATCACTTTGGCAAACCACTAAAAAAGCGGCAGGAGTGCCGCTTTTTTGATTATACTTTCAAATCCCTGATGGCCGCTGCCCTGTCTTCTTTACCGAAGACGGAAGATCCGGCTACGAGGATTTCTGCGCCCGCTTTTTTAAGGAGAGGGGCGTTGTCCTTATTGACGCCGCCGTCTACTTCGATGGGAATGGTGAGTCCCCTTTCCTTTATCATTGCTGACAGGGCGGCGATTTTATCAAGGCTGTATGGAATGAATTTCTGCCCTCCAAAGCCGGGGTTTACGGACATGATGAGGACGAAATCAAGGAGGGGCAGTACCTGGTCTATGGAAGCAAGGGATGTGCCGGGGTTCAGGGTTATGCCTGCTTTCATGCCCCGGTCTTTGATGTTATGAATCATGCGGTCCAGGTGCGGCACCGCTTCCACATGGAAGGATACCATGTGGGTGCCCGCCTTTTCCAGACCCTCCAGGTATTCTTCGGGGTGATAGGTCATGAGATGTACGTCGAAGGGAAGGTTTGTGCAGGGCCGGAGGGCTTTGATTATGGGCACACCAAAGGAAAGGTTGGGCACGAAATGGCCGTCCATGACGTCCAGATGGACGTAGTCGGCGCCGCCTTTCTCAATATCTTTCAATTCCTCTGCCAGACGGGAAAAATCAGAAGCCAGTATAGAGGGAGCAATTTTCATGATTTACCTCCTTGGATTTCTTATTTCATCCAGTATTTCCAAATAGGACTGGTACCGTTTCTGCTGAATCAGTCCATCCTCCACCGCTTTTCTTACGGCGCAGTCCGGTTCTTTGTCATGGATGCAGTCGTTGAACCGGCATTGGCCCAGAAAGGGGCGGAAGTCGCGGAACAGATAGGAAAGATGGTCTATTTCTATCCGGTTGACATCCAGATGGGTATAGCCGGGAGTATCCATAAGGAATTGATGGTCCTTCCATTGAATCAGTTCGGCGTGGCGGGTGGTATTTTTTCCCCTGCCGGTGTGACGGCTCACTTCTCCGGATTGGAAATGGGATTTCCCAAGTATCCGGTTCAGAAGGGTGGATTTGCCTGCGCCGGAGGGGCCGGAAAAGGCTGTCACCGTCCCATGGAAGGCAGCGGTTAATTCTTCCATTCCCTCATTTCGAAGAAGGGATAAGGAAAAGGCCGGATAGCCAGCCTTTCGGTAGTAGGATACCGCGTTGTCTGCCCCTTCCTCATCCAGATCGGCCTTGTTAATCACAATGAGTGGTTCAACGCCCGCTTCTTCAGCAAGAACCACCATTTTATCCATAAGGAAAAGGTTCAAATCGGGAGTACGGATGGCTGATACCAGTACCAGCTGGTCGATATTGGCGGAGGGAGGACGGTAAAGCACCGTTTTACGGGGATACACATGGGTGATGACTGCTTCACTGCCCTTCCCCGTTTCAAAATCCACATAATCCCCCACCAGGATATCGGTCCGCCGCTTTAGTTTTCCCCGGGAGCGACAGAGAGAAAGTGCTCCTTCACCGCTGTATATGGAGAAGTAGCCGTTCTGGTTCTTCAGAATCAGTCCCTTCATCATCAGAGCTCCCGATCCTGTACGACAGAGCCGTCGATGACGACCTGTACGTGAACGCTTCCTGTGCCGGAAACATCCTTGCTCACCGTGCTTCCGGGAGCTGCCTTTCCGCTGTAGGCGGTATGTTTCCCGCTGTCATCGGTGACGTAGATTTCCACCTGCCGGGCATTGCCGCCTTTAGGGATGGAGATATTCACAGTGCCGGTCTTGGACTGGGCTTTCTTCTTTCCAATGGTCAGGTTTACTACATTGGAGGAGGTGGATTCGCCGCCGGCGGGGTCCTGGGAAATAATGATGGCACTGCTGTCATCAGCGGCGGTGCCGTCGGAAGCACTGATGGTGCCTACGGAAAGTTTCATGGACAGCAGGGTATTTCTGGCATCGGCAAGGGTCATGCCTACCACATTGGGCACATGAACCTTCTGCTTCATATTGATGACGATATTCACCCTGGTTCCCTTGGTGGCTTTGGCGCCGGATTCAGGGCTCTGGGAAATAATCACATCCGATGGTTTATCGGGGTCATTTCCGTTTTCCACAGCCCCCAGGGTAAGGCCCATCTTGTCCAGTCTTTCCTTGGCCTGTTCCAGGGTAAGACCCTTCAGGTCAGGGATGAGCATAGCCGAGCCGCCCTTGCTGACGGTGAGATGGATAATGCGGCGGGCCTTCACGTTGGTTCCGGCGGCGGGGGTTTGGGAAATGACCTGGCCCGCCGGCACGTCGTCGCTGGCGATTTCATCCACTGATACTTTAAGGTCCAGCTTCTTCAGCGTTGTTTCCGCCACTTCCACCGGCTTTCCGACCACATTGGGGACCGTAATGTTTTCAGAGCTCCAGAAATTACCGAAGCTGAAAAAGGCCCATGCGAAACAGATGATGAAAAGGACGGCCATGCCGATCCAGATGTATTTCTGCGGCAGGTTCGTGATGAACCTGGTGAGCTTTGTTTCCTTCTGCACCTTGTGGGCCCGCATCGCCTTCTGGGGAATGGGCCTTGTCATGGCGGTGAAGTCATGGGAGGCAGGTTTGTAGATGGTGGTGGTAAAGCCCTGTGCGATTTTCAGTTCGGAAATGAAATCGGACACCGTGTCATACCGTTTGTCCGGGTCCCTCTGCAGGGCCGTTAAAAGGCATTCCTCCAGCATGGGAGAAATGGCGGGATTGTACTTGGTGGGCCGCGGAATATCTCCCTGCATGTGCTGAAGGGCGATGCTCACCGCCGTTTCCCCTTCGAAGGGAAGGTGGTGGGTCAACATTTCATAAAGAACGATACCCAGGGAATAGATATCGGTCTTGGCAGTAATCTTGTCCCCTGCCGCCTGTTCCGGCGAAAGGTAGTGCACGGAACCAAGAATGGACTGTTTATCAATGACGGTGGAGGAATTGATGGCACGGGCAATGCCGAAATCCGTAACCTTCACCTTTCCTGTCTTGGTGAGAAGCACGTTATGAGGCTTGATATCGCAGTGGATAATACCGTTGGCATGGGCTTCTTCCAGGGCATAGCCGATTTCAATGGCAATGCGGACAGCCGTGTCGATGGGAATATTGGGATGGTTCTGGATGTACTGCTTCAGCGTTTCCCCTTCCACGTATTCCATGACAATGTAATGGACATCACCGTCGCAGCCTACATCGTAAATCCCTACGATATTGGGATGGGACAGTTTTCCTGCTGACTGGGCTTCATGGCGGAACCGCACTATGAAATCATTGTCTTCTGCAAAACTGCTGTGCAGAATTTTGACTGCCACAATCCTGTCAAGAAGGATATCTTTGGCCTTGTATACATCGGCCATACCGCCTGAACCGATTTTTTCAATCAGTTCATAACGTTCATCAAGAATTTTACCAGTCATAGTTCACTCCACTCAGTTCCAAAATTGAATCAATATAAAGGAGGCATTGTCTCTGGCTCCTGCTTCATAGACTTTATCCATGATGCGGCGGCCCAGTTCTTTCAGGTCTTCTTTAGTCTTTCTGGGGCTGGACGCAATGAGACTTTCCAAATCACTGTCTTCCACCATGCCCGAAACGCCGTCGGTGCAGAGAAGGATGAAAGTGCCGTCTTCCAGTGCAAAGGAGCCGGTATCCACTTTCATGTCTTCCTCAATGCCCACGGCCCGGGTAATCTCATTCTTTCGCGGATGCACCCGCATTTCCGCAAGAGACAGCTTCCCTTCCGTTACCAGTTCCATGACGAAGGAATGGTCCACGGTTACCTGCTCCAATTTTCCGTCCTGAAAGCGGTAAAGGCGGCTGTCACCTACATGGGCCCAGAGCAGCTTTCCCTCACAGGCGGCAGCGGCCACCATGGTGGTACCCATGGATTTGAGCTCCGGCTGATCTACTTTCTCATTGAGGATAGCCCTGTTAGCACAATAAAAGGACTCCTTCAGCAGCTGCTCTGTTAAAACAGGCGTATCCTTCAGGAAGCGTCCGGCACTCTTGACTGCCAGGGTGCTGGCAATCTGACCGCCGTCATAGCCGCCCATGCCGTCTGCCAGAAGGTACAGGTTTTCCACAGAAAGATTGATGGCGTCCTCATTGACCTTTCTCACAAGGCCCTTGTCCGATTCTCCATAAGTTAGTATCATCTAAGTCTTTTCCTATCCAGAAAGCGTCCCCATGTCTGAAATGTCCGGGGAACTGATAAACCATAACTTATCCAATTAATTTAATACTAACATCAACGGAGGTGATAGTCAATTTTCTGTGCCCCTCAAAAGCCTGTTTTTTAGGAAAAAGTGGGAATTCCGTTTATGAAATAGGGACAATTCTGCAATCCGTCCCCAAAATGGGAGGAAAAAATAGGAGAAAATGGAAAATCGGAGAAAAGTGCTGCCTATGGTTCCCGGTTGTCGATGAGGAAACGGCGCTTCAGCTGTCCGCAGGCTGCCTGGATTTCATCGCCCATCTGCCTTCTGACGGTGACACTCTTTCCGTGCTTTTCCAGGATGGAAACGAATTTACGGATTTCATCCATGTCCGGCGGATAGAGTTTGATATGCTCGGTGCCGTTAATGGGAATCAGGTTGAAATGGCAGTTCATCTTCCCCGTGAGACGGCACAGTTCCTCCGCATTTTCCGGGGATGCATTCACATCTTTGATGAGAATGTATTCGAAGGTGACCCTCCGCCCGGTGGTCTTGAAGTAATAGCGGGACGCCTTCACCACATCTTCGATTTTAAAATTGCGGCTCACCGGAAGGATGCGGTTTCGAATAGTATCGTTCGGCGCATGGAGGGAGATGGCCAGGGTAATGGGCAGATGCTCATCGGCCAGACGGTAAATCTGGGGCACAATGCCGCAGGTGGAAAGGGTGATGTTTCGAAGACTGATATTCAACAGGCCCCTGTCCCCTGCCAGACGGATGAAACGGAGCACCTCCTCATAGTTGGTGAGGGGTTCGCCGGATCCCATGAGGACGATGGAGTGGATAGGCGCATCCAGTTTTTCCTTGAATGCGTAGACCTGGGCCAGCATTTCGGAGGCGGTGAGGTTTCTTTCAAGGCCCTTCCTGGTGGAAGCGCAGAAAACGCAGCCCATGGCACAGCCCACCTGGGTGGATATGCAGATGGAATTCCCATAGACATGGTGCATGCACACGGTCTCAATGAGGGAGCCGTCGGAAAGCTTAAGGAGGATTTTCGTGGTGTCCCCGTCATTGGAGGAAAGGGTGCTCATGATTTCCGGTTTGCTTAGGATGGCTTCCTGCTGCAGCATGTCCCGCATGGCAGCGGGAAGCTGCTTCATTTCGGAAAAATCGTACACATAGCGGCGGTACAGGTAATCCTGCAGCTGTTTGGCCCGGAATTTTGGGAAACCTTTGGACACCACCCATTCTTCCATTTCCGGAAGGGTGTGTCCCCAGATATTAAAAGGCATATTGACTCCTTCTATAAAGAATTACTGTTTCAGCATTTTTGCAATGAAGAATCCGTCGCTTTGGATGTCATAGGGCAGAATGGTCATCATTCCTTCTTTTGACGTCTTTCCTTCATATAAGGTAAAGTCCAGAGGCTTGAAATCGGGGTGGTCTCTTAAAAATTGACGAACCATCTCTTCATTTTCCGCCGGATTCAAAGTACAGGTGCTGTACACCAGGGTGCCCCCTTCCTTCACGTAGGAGGCGGCGCAGGAAAGAAGTTTTTCCTGAAGCGGCGGGAATGCCTTTAAATCCTCTTCCTTTCGGTGCCAGCGGATTTCCGGCTTATGGGAAAGAACGCCCAGTCCCGAACAGGGAGCGTCCAGAAGGACTTTATCATACTTTCCATGGAGAGCAGGAAATGGTTTTGCCGAATCCCTGGCGCCTGCATGGATGATGGAAATACCCAGTTTCTTTGCATTGTTTTTAATGAGGGAAATCTTATGGGGATAAAGGTCCCAGGCATCAATGGTGCCGCTGTTCTTCATGATTTCCGCCATCTGGGTGGTCTTGCTGCCGGGGGCGGCACACATGTCAAGCACCGCCTCCCCTTCCTTTGGAGAAAGGACAGCGGCAGGAATCATGGAGGAAAGGGACTGTACGTAGGCCAGACCCTCCTCTGCCAGCGGCCAGAATGTATGGGCCCCTTCTGTAATGATGAGGGCCTGGTCATTCCAGGGCACCGTTTCTGCTTTGATGCCTCTGTCCTCCATCATTTTCAGGAGTTCATCCCGGTTTGTTTTTAACGGATTCACACGGATTGCGAGCTTCGGCGTTTCGTTGAAGGCTTTCAGAATGGACGCAGCCTCATCCGTATAATGAGACTGCCACCATTTCACCAGCCACTCCGGTTCATTCCAGTAAAGGGAATCGTAGAGAACAGGATTTTCTTCCCTTGGAAACAGGGAAAGTTCATCCTTTTTGCGGATATAGCCCCGAAGGATGGCATTGATGAAACCCACATTTCCTTTGTGGGTGATTTTCTTTGCTATTTTTACCGATTCATTGACAGCCGCAGAGGCAGGAATCCTTGTGAGGTACATGAGCTGGTAGAGTCCCAGGCAGAGAAGAATCTTCACGGATGGATGGATTTTCTTCAAAGAATAGGTGCTGAGGCGGGAAATCACCCAGAGGAGGTAATTGTATTTCCGAAGTACTCCGTACACCAGTTCTGTTAAAAGCCGGCTCTCCGGGCCGCTTAAAGGATATTCCTTCAGCACGTGCTGGAGGGTGAGATTGGCGTAGGCCTTTTTCTCAAGGATTTCATATAAAGCCTGGTAGGCAAGCTTCCTGGCAGAAGGCAGGGGTTTAGCGGTCGAATTCGTCATTCACTTTCACCTGGTATCCATGAATAAAATCGGAAGCTTCCATCCTTTTATGGTTTTCCGGCTGGATTTCAGAAATTGCAAGGGCCCCCTGGCCGCAGGCCACGTGAATCGTATCATCATCAAGAGAAATAATGGTGCCGGGAGCTGTGGTGCGGGATGTATCTTCCGGGGCAGCCTTATGAATTTTCACCCTTTTTCCCCGATAGAAAGTATAGGTACCGGGATTGGGATTCATGCCGCGGATAAGGCAGTCCAGCCTGTCCGCCGGAAGGTTCCAGTCCAAATGGCCCATGTCCTTGGTAATCTTTTCGGCATAGGTGGCTTCTTCATGATTTTGCGGAGTGGAATGAGACAGCTTTTCGGGAAGGTCATGGAGCACGGAAATGAGTTCTTCCGCTCCCAGACGGCCCAGCTCATCAAAGAGTTCTCCAGCATTCATGTGGGGCGGAATGTCCATTTTACGGACGGACACGATATTTCCCGTATCCATGCCTTCGTCCAGCTGCATAATGGTAACGCCGGTTTCCTTTTCGCCGTCAATAATAACCCTCTGAATAGGAGCAGCGCCCCGGTATTTCGGAAGAAGGGAGGCATGTACGTTGATGGCGCCGTAGGAGGGAATGGCAAGCACCGCCTTGGGGAGAATCTTGCCATAGGCAATGACCACCAGAAGGTCCGGCTTTAGTTCCTTCAGCTTTTCCTGCTCTTCAGGCTTTTTGAGGCTCTCCGGCTGGAAGACGGGAATGTCATGGGAAAGGGCGAAAGATTTAACCGGGGAATAGTTGATTTTCCTTCCCCTTCCGTTGATTTTATCGGGCTGGCAGTAAATGGCCACCGGCTTATAGCCGTGGGCGTCCATGGCTTCCAAAGCCGGCACGCCGAAGTCCGGGGTGCCCATGAAGACGATACGATACTTATTCATCGGTTTTCGGTCCTTTATGAAGAGAAATGGCCTTTTCAATGAAGAGAATGCCGTTCAGATGATCTGTTTCGTGCTGGATGCAGCGGGCCAGAAGTCCGGAGGCCTTTTTCATCTTTTTCTTGCCATGAATATCCTGGTAGCGGACGATGACATTGGCATAACGAGTCACTTCCCCGAAGAATTCGGGAACCGAAAGGCAGCCTTCTGTGTCCGTATCCATTTCATCTCCGTCCGGCTTCCATTCCGGATTAATGTAGGCCTCAAAGCCGGACACGCCGTCGTCGGCTACGAAAATCCGCTTGGAAACGGCAATCTGCGGAGCCGCCAGGCCTACGCCATTGGCTTCGTACAGGGTCTTCTTCATGTCGTTCACAAGAAATTTCAAACTTTTATCAAATTTTTCAACCGGCTGTGCCTTCATTTTTAAAATGGGGTTTCCGGCGGTAATAATGGTGCTCAATCTATTTCCTTCTTTCTTAAAGTAATGGTCATGGTGGACATCTTTACAATGGATCCACGTCTATAATTATATCATTTTCCTCAAACAGCGGTGTTCCCCGCATGGCACTTTTTAAGGAGGTCAGGCTTTTCCCCTTGACCAGTATGGATATGTAGTACAGATTCCTTACCCTTTTAATAGGTTCGCTGAAGGGGGCGGTGCACTTCACCTGTCCCGAAAGCTGGGGAATCACCTGGGTGAGCCAGCTGTAAATCCGGCCGGCCTGGGAGGCGGCTTTCCCCTCTTCTGCATTAAAGCAGGTAATCTTCATGAGCTTGGAAAAGGGAGGAAATTCCAGGGCCTCCCGATACCGGAGCTCCTGTTTGTAAAAGCTTTCGTAATCCTGCTTTGCGGCGCACTGAATCACGTAATGGGAAGGATTATAGGTTTGGAGGATCACTTCCCCCTGCTTTTTGCTCCGCCCGGCCCTGCCGGCGCACTGGGTAATGAGATTAAATGTCTGCTCCGCCGCCAGATAGGACGGGATGTTGAGGATGCTGTCGGCAGAAAGAATGCCCACCGTCTGGACCCCTGGAATATCATGGCCCTTGGCCACCATCTGGGTGCCAAAGAGGATGTCAAATTTCCCATTTCTGAAATCATCCAGAATTTCCCGGGCGCTGTTCTTTTTCCGGGTACTGTCCAAATCGAACCGGCGCACCCTGGCCTCCGGAAGGAAATGGGAAAGTTCTTCTTCGATTCTTTCTGTCCCCGCTCCCAGATATAGAATGCGATGGCCATGGCATTTCGGACATTCCCTGGGGAGGGGGTGCACAGTTTCGCAGTAATGACATTCCAGCCGGTTCGTTTCCTTGTGGTATACCAGGGACACGTCGCAGTTGGGGCATTTGAACACATAGCCGCAGGAAGAGCACATGAGGGTGGTGGCAAAGCCGCGGCGGTTCAAAAGGAGGATGGCCTTGTTCTTTTCCATGATTGTCTTCTGGAGAAGGGATACCAGAGGGGCGGAAATGAGACCGCTGCCGTCAATGGGCGGGGTTTCCTTCAAATCGCACACATGAATCTGGGGAAGCGGCGTTTTAAATACCCTTTCCTTCATGGTGAGAAGTCTGATTTTTCCCTCACGGGCCGCATAATAGGTGGCAATGGAGGGGGTGGCGGCGCCAAGGACGATGGGACAGTGATAAATGACGGCCATCACCTTGGCCGCATCGCGGCCGTTGTACCTTGGCGTTTCTCCCTGCTTATAGGAGGTGTCATACTCTTCATCCACCACAATGAGTTTCAGGTTTTTAAAGGGCATGAAAATGGCGGAGCGGGATCCGATAACAATGGGACTTTCGCCGCTCATAATGCGCATGCGGTTGTTATACCGCTCCCCTTTGCTGAGATTGCTGTGCATAAAAACCACCTCGTCTCCGAAGATGGAGGCAAAGTAGGAGGTCATCTGGTTGGTGAGGGCGATTTCAGGCACCAGGATGAGGGCAGAGCCCCCCTTTGCCAGCGCATGGCGGGCAGCCTGGAGGTAGACCTCGGTCTTGCCGCTTCCGGTGACTCCTTTTAAAAGAAATCCTTCATAGGCTTCTTTATCAATGGAATCGCAGATGGCATGAACTGCCTTTTCCTGTTCGTCGGTGAGGGTCCTTTCACTCCGATTTCCCTTCTGGGAAATGAGGGAATACGTTTCCTTCCTGTGATAAACGGCATGACCGTATTCATTTAAAAGGAAGGCATGAATGAGGGCGGCGGAAAATCCCTTTTCCTTCAAAGTATCCACCGGCTGGGGCCCTTTGTCCCTGAGGAAATCGAAAAGTTCCGCCTGCTTTCTGCTCCTTCCCCTTTCTTTGTCCGTAAGCTCCCTGTCCGGAACAATCCATTTTTCCAAAGGCACCTTATGGGCCGCTGCCAGGGTTTCCTTTTTAATAAGATATCCCCTTTTGACATAGGCCAAAAGACTGTCCCCAAAAAGGAGGGACGCCGATTTCTCATCCAGACTGTCCACGGAGGAGTCCACCAGTCCTTCGATTTCCTCGGCCCCTTCCTTTTTAATCTTTTCCCAGGCCAGGGTGTAGGTGATTTTTGTTTTTACCGCTTTCTTATCTATATAGAAGAGACGGAGGGCATCAATTAAGGTGCACATATAATAGGAGGAAATCCACAGGGCAGTCCGTATCATTTCTTCCGTAAACCAGGGGAAGGAATCCACCAGTGACAGGATATCAAGTATCTTGTAGGGCAGTTTGGACGTATCTTCCTCACGGATGGAAAGAATAATACCCTCTTCCTTCCTTCTGGCGAAATTGACTACGCAGCGCCAGCCTACGCCTGCTTCCTTCATGGTTTCCGGAATACGGTAGGAAAAAGTTCGGTTCAGATGCTTGGAAGGTCTGTTAATCAGAACTTCTGCAATGGTTTCCTGCATAGGATGCTCCTTCCCAATAAAAATGGACAGCCCGAAGGCTATCCATTATTTTATCATACTTTCTTCTGTTTACGAAATCAGAGGCCCGCTTCTTTACGGAGCACTTCGGCTTTGTCCGTGTGTTCCCAGGGAAGGTCGATATCCGTTCTTCCGAAATGACCGTAAGCGGCGGTCTGTTTATAAATAGGCCGGCGGAGGTTCAGCATGTCGATGATGCCTGCAGGACGGAGTTCGAAGTTCCGGCGGATAAGGTCTACAATCTTTTCATCGGCAATCTTTCCGGTGCCGAAGGTATCGACGAAAATGGAAACCGGTTCAGCCACGCCGATGGCATAGGCCAGTTCGATTTCGCATTTATCTGCGATGCCTGCGGCCACAATGTTCTTTGCTACATAGCGGGCAGCGTAGGCAGCGGAGCGGTCTACCTTTGTGGGATCCTTGCCGGAGAAGCAGCCGCCGCCATGACGGGCCATGCCGCCGTAGGTATCAACAATGATTTTACGGCCGGTGAGACCGGCATCGCCCTGGGGACCGCCGATAACGAAACGGCCGGTGGGGTTGATGAGGTATTTGGTATTTTTATCAAGGAACTTTTCAGGAATAATGGCCTTGATGACCTTGTTAATCATGTCTTCTTCAATCTGTTCATGGGTGACATCGGGATTGTGCTGGGCGGAAATAACCACGGTGTCCACGCGAACCGGTTTTCCATCGTCATATTCTACGGTGACCTGGGTCTTTCCATCGGGACGGAGGTAAGGAACTTCCCCGTTCTTTCTGACTTCTGCCAGACGGCGTGCCAGGCGGTGAGCCAGAGCGATAGGCATGGGCAGGTATTCCGGCGTTTCGTTGGAAGCATAACCGAACATCATGCCCTGGTCGCCGGCGCCGATGTCGTATTTATCAGCCTTGTTTTCCTTGGCTTCCAGAGACTGGTTGACGCCCATGGCAATATCCGGAGACTGTTCGTCGATGGCCACATTGATACCTACGCTTTCACCGTCGAAACCATAGCGGGCATCGGTGTAGCCGATATCATTGATGGTCTTTCTGATGACCTGCGGAATGGGCACATAGGCGGTGGTGGTGATTTCACCGAATACATGGACCTGACCGGTGGTTACGATGGTTTCGCAGGCAACACGGCCGTTGGGATCCTGTTCCAGGATGGCATCAAGAATGGCATCGGAAATCTGGTCGGCAATCTTATCCGGATGGCCTTCCGTAACCGATTCTGATGTAAATAGTACTTTCTTAGACATATAAATCCTCCTCACTTGGAAATGCTTGAATATAAAACAAAAAAATAGCTCTCCGCAGGGAGAGCCTATCCTCTCATCTGCCAGCATAATGCTGATGGAATTAGCACCGGTTCCCTTTTCGGGAATGGTTGCTGCAGCGTCCCTGGGCCAAATCCCTCAGCTGCTCTTGATGAGTCTTCATTCACTTGTGTATTATTATAACGTTATTTCATGAGTTTAGCAATAGTTAACTATAATTTAGTCATAAGAGTTGACGAAGGAAATTGGAAATTTTGGAAACTGCTGATTCATGGGCTGCTGCTTTTGTTCCGGATTTCTTATAAAAGCGCAATCCCATGAATCAGCGGTTCCTGAATATACCACAGGGCAGCCTGCCCCTTTTCCTTCCTCTGTTTTCTTATTTCCCAAAGAAAGTCTCAATATCCTCTTCCACCGTGGTAATGCCGGCGATACCGAACTTATCCACCAGCACGTTCACCACTGCCGGCGAAAGGAAGGCCGGCAGCGTCGGTCCCAGATGGATATTCTTCACGCCGAGATACAGGAGAGCCAGAAGGACGATGACCGCCTTCTGTTCATACCAGGCAATGTTGTACACGATGGGCAGCTGATTCACATCGTCAAGGCCGAATGCTTCCTTCAGCTTCAGGGCAATGAGGGCGAGGCTGTAGGAATCGTTGCACTGGCCTGCGTCAAGTACCCTTGGAATGCCGCCGATGGTGCCAAGGTCCAGCTTGTTATATTTATATTTCGCACAGCCGGCGGTCAGAATAACCGTGTCCTTCGGGAGCGCCTCTGCAAAGCGGCGGTAGTATTCCCTGCTCCTTGCCCTGCCGTCGCAGCCGCCCATGACGATGAACTTCTTAATGGCGCCGGATTTCACCGCATCCACCACCTTGTCTGCCAGGGCAAACACCTGGTTATGGGCAAAGCCGCCGGTGATGAAGCCCTTTTCAATTTCCACAGGCGGTTTGCAGGAGAGGGCCTGGTTAATAATGGGGCTAAAGTCCTTGGTGCCGTCCTTTTCATCAATGTGGCCGGCTCCGGGATAGGCAACCACGCCGGTGGTCCAGAGTCTATTTTTGTAGCTGTCCTTTGGCGGCACCACGCAGTTCGTAGTCATCAGGATAGGGCCGTTGAAGGAATCAAACTCTTCCCTCTGCTTCCACCATGCGTTGCCGTAGTTTCCTGCAAAGTGGCTGTACTTCTTGAAGAAAGGATAATAATGGGCCGGCAGCATTTCACCGTGGGTATACACATCCACCCCTTTTCCTTCCGTCTGTTCCAGCAGCAGTTCCAGATCCTTCAGGTCGTGGCCGGAAATGAGGATGCCCGGGCGGTTCCTTACGCCGATGTCCACCTTCGTGATTTCCGGCTGTCCGTAGGCGGAAGTGTTGGCCTCATCCAGAAGGGCCATCCCCTTCACGCCGTATTCGCCGGTTTTCAGGGTGAGAGCAAAGAGGTCATCCACGGTAAGGTTCTTATCCAGAAGCCGTGCCAGCGTATCTTCCAGGAAATCATTGATTTCAGCGGATTCCTTATTGAGAACCCTTGCATGGCGGAGATAGGCGGAAAGCCCTTTCAGGCCGTAGGTAATCAGTTCACGGAGGGAGCGGATATTTTCATCCTTTTCCGCAAGGATTCCGATTTCCGGATTGTCATAGGGCGCGCCGGAGGGCTGCCAGCGGGCAGCTGCAGAAAGGGCTGCGTCCTTTGACAGAAGGCGGCGGAGTTCCTCTTTTTTCTCCACCGTCTTTTTGATTCTTTCATCAATGACAGAATCATCGAAGTTGGCATTGGTAATGGTGACGAAAAGATTGTCCTCAATCAGATGGGCTGTGTCGGAAGGTACAGCATGTCCTTCCCTGCGGCATGCGGCACAGACTTCAGCAAGTCCCTTCGTTACATAAATGAGTACATCCTGCAGATGGGCGGTACCGGCGGATTTCCCACACATTCCCTGAATGGTGCATCCCCTGCCGCCTGCTGTTTCCTGACACTGATAGCAAAACATCTGATTTTCCATTGATTGCCTCCTCATGTAAACATACAGATTCATACCTTAATATTATACAATATAGAGCAAAGCTGTATCGTTGCGGGTGCAACAAAAAACGGATATAATATGAAAAACGAAACCGGATATTTTCATTCCACAAAGGAGAATACGATGCAAAGCAGGGACTATGAAGGGCTTCCCCTTTTCAGAAACATGGACAAAAGCCGCATCCGGGAAATCCTCCTCACCGCCGGCTGCTATATCAAAGATTTCAAAAAAGGAAATTATATTTACCAGGAAGAGGAAGTCATCCGCAGCATGGGCCTCATCCTCTCCGGCCATGTATATATGATTAAAGAAGACCTGTGGGGAGAAAAAACGATTCTGGTCCGCATGGGAAGAGGCGAACTTTTCGGCGAAAACTTCGCCTGCTCCCCCCACCCCGCCGCCTCCGTCACCTTCTATGCGCCGGAAGAAACGGAAGTCCTTTTCATTCCATACGAACGGCTCCTCCGCCACGCAGGAGACAGGGACGTGCTCCTCTTCATTAAGAACCTCATCGCCATGATGACCTCCAAGAGCCAGGAACTCATGAGGAAAATCAACGTGGTCTCCAGAAAGACCCTCCGGGAAAAAATCCAGTGCTTCCTCTCCACGGAAGCGGAAAAAGCAGGAACCATGGAATTCACCATCCCCTTCTCCCGGGAAGACATGGCGGAATACCTCTGCGCCAACCGGAGCGCCCTGTCCAGGGAACTTACGGCCATGGAAAAGGACGGGCTCATTGTGCTGAAAGGGAGACGGTGCAGGATATTGGGGAAATAGGGTGGTAGTGGGCTGGTGGACTAGTGAAATGGTGTACTTGTGTTCTTGCTTCTTGTTCCGCCCTTCCCGCCTCCCAATGATCCGCCATTTCCTTCACATCAAAAAAACGCCGCAGAAGCGGCGCTTTTTTGATGCGGCTAACTTATTTCAATCCTTCCGCAATCTTTTCAACGATAATATGGCCCAATTCGTCCTTTGTCATTTTGGGATACTGTTCCATGGTACCGTCTTTGTAGAGAAGGGAGGCAATGTTTGTGGGGACGTTGAAACCGGCTCCGGGCATGGCCACATCGTTGGCTACCAGCATGTCCAGGTTCTTCCGTTTCAGCTTTTCTTTGCCGTGCTGAATGACATCGTTTGTTTCAGCGGCAAAGCCCACCAGGAACTGGCCTTTCTTTTTCTGTCCCAGGCCGTAGAGGATATCGGGGTTCTGGGTGAGTTCGATGTTCAGTACGTCGTGGGATTCCTTTTTGATTTTCTGGGTGGCCTGTACTTTGGGGCGGTAGTCGGACACGGCGGCTGCCATGACGGCGGCGTCGCAGTCATCAAAATGGGCATTCATAGCGCGGTCCAGTTCACGGGCGTCACGGACGTATTCGATTTTGACGCCGGAGGGTACGGGAAGGGCGGTGGTGCAGCTCACCAGGGTCACATCGGCGTCTTCCATGGCTGCGGCTCTTGCAATGGCATAGCCCATGCGGCCGCTGGAGCGGTTGCTGATGTAGCGCACCGGGTCGATGGCTTCCTGGGTGCCGCCGGCACTGACGACGATTTTTTTACCCTTCAGGAGGCCTTTTCCGAAGAGTGCCTTTTCTACGGCGTCCATAATGGTTTCCAGTTTCGGGAAACGGCCTTTTCCATTGGTGTTGCAGGCCAGGTGTCCCGATTCCGGTTCCACGAAGAGATAGCCGTGGGCGCGGAGTTTAGCCATGTTTTCCTGTACAATGGGATTTTCGTACATATTGGTGTTCATGGAGGGCACGAAAATCACTTTGGCTTTCGTGGCCATTACCGTGGTAGAAAGCATGTCGTCGGCAATGCCGTTTGCCACTTTGCCGATGATGTCGGCGGTGGCGGGGGCAATGACGAAAACGTCCGCCATGCGGGCCAGGGCAATGTGCTCCACGTCCCATTTGTAAATATTGGCAAACATGTCTACTGTCACATCGTTGCCGGACAGTTCACCGAAGGTAATGGGAGTGACCAGCTTGGCTGCATTGGCTGTCATAATGCAGTGCACGTCGGCACCGGCCTGCCTGAGATGGCTGACGAGGCCTGCTGCTTTGTATGCAGCAATGCCGCCGCATACGCCTACCACAATATGTTTATTTTCAAACATTTACAAATCCTTCCCGGAAATCAATTCCTCAAAGTCTGTTATTTATCAAAGCTGTAGGTAATCTTATCCTTGTAAATTTCTTCCAGAGCCACAGTGACGGGTTTCTTATTCTTTGCGTCGGGAATCAGCGGAGGCTGGCCGTCGGTCAGTTCACGGGCCCGGTCTGCTGCCAGGGTGACCAGGGTATATTTGGAATCTACTTTCTTCACAAGGCTGTCAATGGACGGAAAACACATCATTTTAAAGGTACCTCCTTACTGATATATTGTTTGAAAATGGTTTCAATCTGCCCTTCGTTGCGGGACAGTTTGCATTTCTCCGCTTCCAGGATGGAGCAGGTCTTATGCACCGCATCTTCCAGCACGTCGTTCACCACGATGTAGTCGTACTGATGGGCCATGGCCAGCTCGCTGGTAATCTGGGACAAACGCTTCTGGATCACTTCTTCCGAGTCCGTTCCCCGGTCATGGAGACGGCCGGAGAGGATTTTAAGGGACGGTGGAACGATGTAGATGAAAACGCCCTTGGGGTAGCGTTTCTTGACCTGCATGGCACCTTGGATATCGATTTCCAGGAGCACCGATTTCCCTTCATTAATCAGGTCCAGGGCGTACTTCTTCGGCGTGCCGTAGTAGTGGTCGTAGACTTTGGCATATTCCAGGAAAGCGTCTTTTTTGATGAGCTCTTCAAACTGCTCGTTGGTGCGGAAATAGTAGCTTTCCCCTTCCACCTCCCCCTTCCGGGGTTCTCTGGTGGTCATAGAAACAGAATAGTGGAGATTGGGATAAATGGAACGGATGGCGCTGCAGATCGTTCCTTTCCCGGCACCGCTGGGACCTGATACCACCAGCAGGATGCCCTCATCTTTCTTCTTTGTGTCCATGATTAATCGTCCAATCCTTCATTAATGACTGTATCTTTGTTTGTCAATCTATGAGAAATGGTTTCCGGCTGTACGGCGGAAAGGATAATCTGGCCGCTGTCCATGATGAGCACAGCCCTTGTCTTTCTGCCATAGGTGGCATCAATCAGTTCGCCCCTGTCCCGGCAGTCCTGAATCATACGCTTAACCGGCGCCGATTCGGGGCTGATGATTGCCATGACCCGGGCTGCTGCCGCCATATTGCCAAAACCGATGTTAATTAAAGAAAATCCCACTTTTGATAGCTCCTTATTCAATATTTTGGACTTGCTCGCGTATTTTTTCGAGTTCTGTCTTGATTATTATAACACAGTCAACCACAAGAGTGTCATTGGCTTTTGAAGCGGTGGTGTTCACTTCCCTGTTGATTTCCTGCAGGAGGAAATCGAGCTTCCTGCCTGACGGTTCACTGCTTTCTAAAATCTGCCTGAACTGGTCCAGATGGCTGCCGAAACGGACCACCTCTTCCGTATAGTCCGCCTTTTCGGAAAAGAGGGCCACCTCTTCCAGTATTCGTCCTTCGTCCATGGCAAGATTCTTGTCGTCCAGAATCTTATGAATCCTGTCATGCAGCCGCTCTTCATAGGCCTTTGCTGCCTCGTCCTGCCTTGAAAGAAGGAATGCCCGCTTTTCTTTCAGGAAATCAAGCCGCTTTTCCAGGTCTCCCTTCAGGTTCTCCCCTTCCTTTGCCCGCATAGCTGTAAGCTCCGCAAGGGCCCTGTCCATGGCTTCCTCCACCAGCGGTGCCAGTGCATCGTCGGAGAGGGTTTCCTTTTCCACATGGATGAAAGGTTCCGGCAGGGTGAGAAGGTCGGAAATGGAAGGTTTCCTGTTTTTAAGTCCCTTCATGCACCGTCCTTCGGAAAGAGCGGCGGCATAGGCGGCAAGGAGGTCCTTATCCAGCACCACCTTCAGATTCCTTCCTGCCGAAGTAGGCTGGAAAGAGAGGAAAACGGTGACCTTACCCCGGTGAAGGGCGCTCTTGATTTTGCGGGAGGCCTTATCCTCCAGGAAGGCGGAAAAATGGTCGCTTCTCATATTGATTTCCAGGAACCGGCTGTTCACCGATTTCAGCTCCGCCGTCACGGTGCCCAGCTCATTTTCCGCGCTGCCTCTTCCATAACCGGTCATACTGTTCATATCCAATGCCCCCATTCTCTATGAAATCAGGAAATATTACAGCGGATATTCTCCTTCAAAAACTTTCTTGGCAGGACCTGTCATAAAGACGTGGCTTTCCGGACTGCCGTCCCATTCGATATGGAGCTCTCCCCCATCTAATGTAACATCGGCGCCGCCGGACACTTTGCCGTTCAGGATGGCTGCCACCACGGTGGCGCAGGTGCCGGTGCCGCAGGCCATGGTGATGCCGGTGCCCCTTTCCCATACCCGCATGCGGAGATGGCTCGGAGACAGCTGCTCCACGAATTCCACGTTCGTCTTCTTCGGGAAATGGGGATCTGTTTCCAGATTCGGCCCTTCCCCTGCCACGTCCACCGCTTCTGCGTCGTCCACAAAAATCACGCAGTGCGGGTTGCCCATGGATACGCAGGTGACCTGGTAGGACTTCCCGTTCTTTTCATTGGAAAGGGTTTCATCGATGACAGGGCTTTTGCTGAATCCAACCGTTGGAATTTCTTTCGCATCCAGATGGGGTTTTCCCATGTCCACCTTCACCAGGCCGTCCTCTTCCAGTTCCGGATACAGAATGCCGGCGCCGGTTTCCACGGAAATCCGCTTCTCCTTCACCAGCCCCAGCTCATGGGCCCATTTGGCAAAAGCGCGGATGCCGTTGCCGCACATTTCCGCTTCCGAACCGTCGGCATTGAAAATACGCATCCGTAAATCCGCCTTATCCGAAGGCAGAACAAAAATAATGCCGTCGGCGCCGATGCCGAAGTGGCGGTCACAGATTTCCTTTGTATGCTTCGTTACTTCTTCCAGTTTTTCTTCAAAGCCATTGACAAAAACAAAATCATTGCCGCAGGCCTGCCATTTCACAAAATGCATAGTTCCTCCTTCATATATCAAGGGTATTTCGACTTTCTGAACCTATATTTTACCATTCCTGCCGCCTCACTATCAACCATGCGATGTAAGTGGGGTGGTGAAATCAGTGAGTTAGTGAGCTAGTGGGCTAGTGGGCTAGTGGGCTAGTGAACTGGTGGCTGGGAAAATCAGCCACTAGCAAACCTTCCCGCCGACTGGGATTCTTTAGTGGACTAGTAAGTGTCACTATCTACATGTACCAGGATTCTTCTCCCGGGGTCAGAATAGTCGGTCGGCCAAATAAAAGGAAGGCCCTTTAATGTGCAGGCTAAGGGAGGGCTTTGGCCGACTCGCGCATTCTATGCAGAATGCGCGCAAGTGAAGGCAGGAAGGCAATCCCGTAACGCTGACTTCATACTCATCGCCGCGAAGCGGCGATACCTTCCCCTTTGAACCCTCTGAACCTTTTGAACCCTTTTCCCGCCCCTTTCTACACAACCTGCCGACGCAGTCGGCCCCAACCTGCGCCGTCAGGCGCGCCCCTTTTTTACTTGCGGCGAAACCGCCACCTTCCCCTCTGAACCCTTTTCCCCAACCCCCTTTCCCGCTGATTATGATATACTGAATAATAAACAAATTATAAGTATCCGCTTATGCAGGAGGAAAACATGCAGATAGACAGTGCTGTGTTATATATCATCGTAAAAAAATTGAAAGAAAAACTGGATTCCTGCCAGGTGCGGCAGGTGCACCAGATAGACAACCGCATTATGGATTTGGAACTTTTCTGTACCGACGGGGATATTGTGAGCCTTATTATCAATACCTATAACCCACCTCTCATGTATCTTACGGGCAAAGGGAAAAACAAGAAGCAGTATTCCCCTTCCCAGACCTTCTGCATGACCCTTCGGAAGTATCTGGAAGGAAGCCGGCTGTCTCGCATAGAACAGGTGGACATGGACCGGGTGGTGGCCCTTTCCTTTGACCGCATCGAAGCGGGCAGTGAAATCGTGACCCGCACCCTTTGGGTGGAGCTGCTCCCGGCTTCTCCCAACATGATTCTCACTGAAGGAAATACGATTATAGATGCCTGCCTTCGTGGGAAAAAGCTGGACCGCCTTTTGGTGCCGGGAGAGACCTACAGCCTTCCCGGCCACTCTGCCCGCATGGATTTCATGAAATTCAGCAGGGAAGAACTGAAAAATATCCTTGATTTCTCCAAAAAGGAAAATATTCCGCTGGATGGCTGGCTTTTCTCCCAGTTTAATGGATTTTCCCGTTTTCAGGCCGACGAACTGGCCCATGAAAGCCGGGTGGCCCCGGATATTCCCCTTTCTTCTATAACAGAGGAGGAAGAGGAGCGGATTCTTGACGCTTTATCCTCTATTTCTTCAGCCATTGGGGCATCGGAGAGCCTTTATATTTACAGAAATGAAAAGGGAAAGAAAACCGCCAGCCCCATTCCTCTCCACATTCTCCAGGGGGAGCCGGAAAAGGTGGAGGCCCTTCCGTTTATCGAAAAAGAAGCGGAAAGCGGCGCCGGTTCCATCAGCCAGGCTGTGCAGGAATATAAGAAGCAGCTTCACACCCTGATTAAGAGGGAAGAAAGGAAGAAACGGAAAATCGGGGAGGAAATGGAAGAAACTTCCCGTATGGACCAGTACAAACTGTGGGGCACCCTCCTTTCCATTTACGCCTACGAAAAAATCAACCATCAGAACAGCCTTACCGTGTCCAACCTTTTCAAGGACCCGCCGGAGGACGAAACCATTCCGGTGAATCCCCTCCTCTCCGTTTCTGCCAACAGCCAGGTCTATTTCAAGAAATATAATAAGATGAAAACAAGGACCGCCATCGGCCAGGAAAAGCTGGACGAATGCGACAGGCGCCTGGCCTTCCTGAACGACACCCTGTACTTTGCTGAACAGGTCACCACCAAGCAGGAACTGGAAGCATTAAAGGAAGAATTGAAGGGCCTTGGTCTCGATAAGAAGCAGCAGAAAAGGCCGGGGAAGTCTAGGAAACAGCAGACACCCCAGATAGAAAGCCGCATGATTGACGGCTTCCGTGTATGGCTTGGCACCAGCAACACAAAGAACGAATACCTCACCCTCCACAAAGCAGCCAAAACGGACATCTGGCTCCACGCCAAAGCCATCCCCGGCTCCCATGTGGTGATTGAAGCGGAAAACGAAACGGTGCCTGAAGAAACACTGATCAAAGCCGCCGCCCTGGCCGCCTGGAACAGCAAGGGAAGAGATTCCGGTAAAGTGGACGTGGACTATACCCTCATCCGCTATGTGAAAAAAATTCCCGGAGGCCCTCCGGGACTGGTAAATTACAGCCACCAGAAGACACTGACTGTAGTGCCGGAGGATGTGAAATAGTGGATTAGGGGGCCGCTTTGCGGCCCAGGTTCAGAAGGTTCAGAAGGTTCAAAGGGTTCAGAGTGTTGTGGTGGCGGCTTCGCCGCAGTTTTTGAAAAAAGGGGTGCGCCTGACGGCGCAGGTTGGGGCCGACTACGTCGGCAGGTTGTGTAGAAGGGTTGTGTTCGCTTCGCTCAGGGGAAGGTATCGCCGCTTCGCGGCGATGAGTATAAAGACAGCGTTACGGGATTACACTCCCGTCTTCCACTGGCATCCTGAGCGTAGCGAAGGATCTCGGTAAAAGCCGTTAGTGTCGCAGCTATTGCTAAATACCAATCGGCGGGAATTCGAACCTATCCTCAGCCCTATCGGGCAGCTCCTTCCTGAGGAAGGAGCCTGCGTTACGTTCTTACCTCTTGTATCAACAGTCCTGCATGACTGAGAGTCAAGGTCCTGCATGGGCCTGATATGACTCTACGCTCCCCTGTCATTTCGAGCGGAGCTAAGCACAGATGTGAAATCCATAGTCACATACAGCCCATGAAACGGAGTCGAGAAATCTCGCTCCGGAATAGTACCCGACGATATGAATATTTAAGAAGAATATTTCGGTGTTCCTCAGGGCTTTGCCCAGCTCCATCCCGGTCGGGCAGATAAAAGGAAGGCCCTTCTTAATTCTCGTTGCCCCTTGAGGGGAACGCCGCGAAGTGGCAAAGGGCGTACGAGGTTAAGAATGACAATGTTGCTCCATTGCTGCTCTACACAGGGCCAACTATGGTCGACTCGCGCATTCTATGCAGAATGCGCGCAGTACGTGCCGCTTATGAGACATTCGGTAGTAAATACAAATCGGCGGGAAGGCTGCCGATTGGCAGTCAGGGCGGCGTAGAGTATCAATTCGACTTGCAGCGTCGTACACCCCTGCGCCACTTCGTGGCCCTCTTCCCCTAAAGGGGACGCAAGGGCGTTACGAGATTGCCTTCCTGCAGGACGCGTCATTCTGAGCGTCAGCGAAGAATCTTGATAAGCGCCGACATTGACTCCGACTAGCACACTAGTCCACTAGTTCACCAGCTCACTAAATAATACAAGTCGTCGGGAAGGCTGCTCTATGTTTTTCCTTGGCTTCATATGCGATGAACAGCATTCTGCTGATTGGCTCACTGCGTTCGCCACCCCCTATCCGGCTTCGCCGGACTTCTCCACGGGAAAGCGTCTCACTTGGTTCTCAGGTCGCTATCGCTCCCCTGCGAACCAAGTTCGCTTGCCACCCCTATTCAGGGGGCAGAATAAGCCTCTCTACGCTTTTCTGTAGTGTCATGTAGCACACTGCTGAGTACCCATAGTGCCCCCGCTTTAGCGGTGGGACAATAATATTGGGTGTTGAACTTCCCCCCTTCTCTGAAGGGGGCTTTTTATTGCCCCACTTGAATTTTTAAAGAGTTTTTCATGGAATGTTTACTCCAGATTGTGGCAATGCTAAAATTTAATCATGAAAGAACCATATTTCTACAAGGAGGAATGAATATGCATACGAAAGAAGAAGCGGTGCACGCCCACAACTGCGGCTGCTGCCACTGCCATCACCATCATCATGAAGAGAGTCATGTGCATGAAGATGATTCGGGAAGTGACGATGAGGAGGACCACCATCATGGCTGCTGCGGCCATGACCATCATCACCATGAGGATGAGCCTCTTCATCATGACCATTCCCATGATCCGGAAATGGCCAGGTATGTGAATAACGAGAAAGATATCATGGAAGATGAGAAGGATATTGACGCCGATGAACGGCGGGCCTTCGGCCATTTCCATGATGTAGGGGTGCACCGCAGGGAGGGGCATGAGAAAGACTGCCACTGCCATGAATGCATCGAAGAGGAAGACTGCGATATCTGCGGAAAGAGTCTTGCCAGCTGCCGCTGTGATTTCCTCGGGAAAACCTACCACCGCTCCCTTTACCACATGGAGCATCTGGACTGCATGGAATGTGCCGCCAAGATGGAAGGAAAGATTCGGGAAATGCCTTCTGTTTTCTTTGCTGCCATTTCTTTTAGAAATAAGGAACTTCGCCTCATTTCCAAGGAGGACCCCGATACCCTTTTGAAGGAAGTCCTTGCGGTATGCCGGAGTGTGGATGAAACGGTGGGTATTGTGCCGCCGAAGGATAAGTCCCATTACCGGACGGAGACCTATGAAATTCCGACGCTCGACTGCGCGGCCTGCGCCTTGAAGCTGGAAAAGCTGATTAACCGGCAGCCGGGAGTTCTCTCCGCTTCCATTTCCTACGCCACAAAAACCATGAAGCTCACGGCGGAGAATCCGGACAGCCTCATTCCCGTTCTTACGGAAAAGTGCAACGAAGTGGAATCGCCTACGGAAATCCGAAAAAAGGTGCGCCCGCCGAAGGCAGCCGCTGCCAAAGAGGAAAAGCTGCCCTTTTATAAGAAGTTATTCACAGAGGAAGGTCAGCTCTGGATTGGCGGCATTTTCTTCGTACTGGGCATGCTGCTCCACTACCATCCTTTCGAAGCGGTAAATCTGCCGGAGCTCTACGGCAATATTCTTTTCTTTATTTCCTACCTCATTCTTGGGGGGCCCATCGTATGGACCGCTTTGAAAAACGTGACCCACGGGGAGTTCTTTGACGAAACCTTCCTCATGACCGTTGCCACTTTGGGCGCCTTCGGCATACAGGAGTATCCGGAGGCCGTGGGAGTTATGTTCTTCTACCGCATCGGTGAATACCTGCAGGACCTGGCCAGTGACAGAAGCCGCAGCCAGATCATGGAGGCCGTAGACCTTCGACCGGAAGTGGTGCACCGCATGAAGGGCGAAGAAATAGAAACCCTGCCGGCAGAAGAAGCCAAAGTTGGCGATATTCTGCTGGTCCGCCCCGGGGACCGCATCCCCCTGGACGGTCTCATTGTGGAAGGAAATACGGAAATCGATACCTCTGCCATTACCGGCGAACCGAAACCGGTGGCTGCAGGAGAAGGCAGCCATGTGGATTCGGGCTGTGTGAATATGACCGGTACCATCAAGATTCAGGTCGTGAAAATCCTTTCGGAATCCATGGTAAGCCGCATTCTGGATTCCATGGAAAATGCGGTGGCCAGCAAGCCGAAAATCGACCGCTTCATCACCCGATTCTCCAGGATTTATACGCCCGTGGTGGTGGCCATTGCCATTTTGACCGCCGTCATTCCCCCGCTTTTCCTTGGAGCGGAATGGGAAAAATGGATTTACACCGCCCTCACCTTCCTCGTCATTTCCTGCCCCTGTGCCCTGGTGATTTCCGTACCCCTCGCCTTCTTCGCCGGCATCGGAAGAGCTTCCAAAGAGGGCATCCTCTTTAAGGGCGGCACAGTGATGGAAGTGATTGCTAAAGTCAAAGCGGCAGTCATGGATAAAACCGGCACCATTACCGAAGGAAAATTCAAGGTCCGCACCATTACCCCTGCCCATGGCAAAAAGGAGGAGGAAGTGCTTGCCCTGGCGGGGGCCTGCGAAATCTACTCCACCCACCCCATAGGGAAATCCATCATTGAAGCGGCCGGTGAGAAAAAGCTGGCCCTCCCCAAAGTGGAAAGCCTCCATGAAACCGCTGGCCTTGGCGTGGTAGGCACCATGGATGGCATGCCGGTATACGCTGGAAACAGGGCTCTTATGATGAAGGCCGGCGTTTCCGAAAAGGACCTGGATACCCTTCATGGCGAAGGCACCGTGGTCTATGTGGCCAAGGGAAATGAGCTTCTGGGCTGCATTACCATTTCCGATGCATTGAAGGAAGATGCTCTCTCCTCCATCGGTGAAATCAAAAACCTGGGCGTCACACCGGTCATGCTCACCGGCGACAATCGGGAAAGCGCAGAGGCCGTGGCTGAAAAAGCAGGGATTTCCAAAGTCTACGCCGGCCTCCTTCCCCAGGATAAACTTTCCATTATGAAAGAAATCCGTGAAAAAGAAGGATCCGTCCTCTTCGTAGGCGATGGCATCAACGACGCCCCCGTCCTGGCCGGTGCCGATGCGGGCGCCGCCATGGGAAGCGGCGCCGACGCCGCCATCGAAGCAGCGGACCTGGTCTTCCTCAATTCCGACGTCCGCGCCATCCCCCAGGCCATCAAACTGTCCAGAAAAGTCATCTCCACCGCCTGGCAGAACGTGGCCTTCGCCCTCATCGTCAAAATCGCCGTTATGATCATGGGCCTTCTGGGCTATGCCAACATGTGGATAGCCGTGTTTGCCGATACCGGCGTCACCCTCCTCTGCATCCTCTACTCCGTACGGCTCCTTCGTATGAAAATGTGAGGCTGGTGGGCTGTTGGACTAGTGAGCTAGTGGGCTAGTGAGCTGGTGAAATAGTCAAATAAAAACAGCTGTGAAAATGATGAAACATTTTTCACAGCTGTTTTTTTTATGCAGGATAGCGCCGGTCATGGGATGGCCCCTTGACTCGGTCATTCTGAGCCGCAGGCGAAGAATCTCGGTGCGTGGCGAATATGAATCCATAGGAATTCATGCAGGGGCCTTGGTACCTGGAGCGCCCTTCCCGCCGACTGGTATTTAACGGCATCCCACTACTTACTATTCTTACCGAGATCCTTCGCTTCGCTCAGGATGACGGTGGGAGGCGGGAAGATATCGAGGCTGCACCGGTCATGGGACGGCCCCATGACTCGGTCATTCTGAGCCGCAGGCGAAGAATCTCGGTGCGTGGCGAGTATGAGGTCATTGGAATTCATGCAGGGGCCTGGTACTTCGCTCCTTCCCGCCGACTGGGATTCTATAGTGGACTAGTGGCTGGGGAAAATCAGCCACGGTGCAAACCTTCCCGCCGACTGCTATTTAACAGGGCTTCTCCTACTTACTATTCTTACCGAGATCCTTCGCTTCGCTCAGGATGACGGTGGGAGGCGGGAAGGATGGCTGGAAACTAGCCTACTAAACCGGTTTTATCATAATGGCGCCCCTTCTTTTGAAGGGCGCCTACCACAACCCTCAGGCCGCAGGCCCGTCAAACCTCGGCTCAAGGGGCCGTCAACCCTCACGCCCGAAGGGCGTGTCCGCAAAAGCTCACTCCACGATTTCCGGCTTATCCCCGTTTCCTTCTTCCTTATCCTTCGGGAAGACCAGGTTCAGCACCATGGCTACAATGAAGACCACGGCCACGCAGTTATCGGCGAAGACGCTTCTGAAGAGGTCCGGGAAGATGTGGAAAATCTGGGGTGTCTGGGTGAAGCCCAGGCCTATGGAGAGGGAGAGGGCGGCGATGCTCATGTTTCTCTGGGAATAGCCGCAGTCCCCCAGCATACGGACGCCGCTGACTACGATGGAGCCGAACATCATGAGTGTGCAGCCGCCGAGGACGGCGTTGGGCAGGGAGGCCAGGATGACGCCCAGGGCGGGGATGAGGCCTGCCAGAATCATGATGACCGCGCCGCAGCCGATGGCTTTGCGGTTTACCACGTGGGTCATGGCAATGAGGCCCACGTTCTGGCTGAAGGAGGTAATGGGCATGCAGCCGAAGAGGGAGGACAGGCTGGAAATGAAGCCATCCACGGCGATGGAGCCGGACACTTCCCTATTCGTCGGGGTCCTGCCAAATCCCATGGCCGCCAGAGCGCTGGTGTCGCCTAACGTTTCGGTGGCGGAAACGAGGAAAATCAGGAAGATGGAGAAAATGGCGTCGGCGTGGAATTCAAGGGGCACCGGAAGGATTGCCGGAACGGAGACCAGGGACACCTGGGTAATACGGGAAAGGTCCACCATGCCGTAGAAATAGGCGGCAATGTACCCCACCACCAGACCGAAAAGGACGGACAGCTGTTTATAGAAGGAATGGGCCTTCACGTTGAAAATCAGGCAGGAAACAAGGGTAATGGAGCCTACGATGAGGTACTTCGCATCGCCGAAGTCCGGCGCACCAAAGCCGCCGCCAAAGGAGTTGGCGCCGATGGGAAGAAGGGAAAAGCCGATGGCCGTCACCACGGAGGCCGACACGATGGGCGGCACGAATTTCTTCCACCAGGTGGCCCCCAGGCCAAGGATGCCTTCCAGGATGCCGCCGATTAAGGCTGCCCCCAGCACGGCGCCGTAGCCGTACTTGGTACCGATGACGCAGGCCACGGAAACGAAGGTGAAGCTGATGCCCATAATAATGGGAAGGCCGCTGCCCAGTCTCCACAGAGGGAACATCTGCAGAAGGGAGCCTACGCCTGCCACAATCATGGCGGACTGCACCAGGGCGCCGGCTTCTTCCGGAGACATTTTCACCGCTCCTGCCACGATAAGAATAGGAGCAATGTTGGCCACAAACATGGCCAGCACGTGCTGCAGGCCGAAGGGGACCGCCTTGCGGACAGGGATTTCCCCCTTCAGCTGGTAAATGGGGTCATTCGTCTTCATGGCAGCACCTCAACGGAATGTAATGGTACCGGTGGCGGCATCCATTTTTTCAATGATAGCCAGGGACTTCAGGTTCACCCCTTTGCTGCGGAGCGCGTCGCCGCCTCCCTGGAATCCTTTTTCAATGCAGATGCCGACCCCTTCCACAATACCGCCGGCCTGGGAAACCAGGTCCATGAGACCTTCCACGGCGCAGCCGTTGGCCAGGAAATCATCCATAATGAGGATATGTTCCCCTTTGTTCAGATACTTCTTGGAAACCACCACATGGTTCACTTTGTTATGGGTAAAGGACTTCACTTCCGTTGCATACACATCGGCGTCCATGTTGGAGCCTGCCGATTTCTTGGCAAACACTACGGGCACGCCGAAATAAACGGCGGTAAGACAGGCAATACCGATGCCGGAGGCCTCAATGGTCAGAATCTTATCCACCGGTTTATCGGCAAACAGTTCCTTGAACTCCTTCCCCAGCTGGCTGATAAAAGGCACATCGATCTGATGATTCAAAAAACTATCCACCTTCAGCACATTCCCCGGTTTAATCACTCCATCGGTGAGTATCTTCTTCTGTAACAGATTCAATTCTGATGCCATCATTCCTGCTCCCTTTCTTATAAATAAAAAGATAATATTAATTTATTGTATCATGGGCCGCCAGTCAATGCAAAAAAAGAGGAGCCATGAAATCAATTCACAGCTCCCGATGGTCATGGGAAATTACTGCCTGAACAGTCTTTCCAGGTCCTCCCATTTCATCATGCCGTCTTCATTTTTTAAAATCCCATGGAAGGTCAAAGGATATTGCAAGGGACTTTCCCCTTCCTTAGGCACCGTAAGGCGGCGGATATCCCGGGATGAAGGATAGAGAAGGCTTACGGACCCGTAAAGAATGCCGTCGGAACCCTTCCATTTCTCAATCACCAGTTTCACACCGAAGGGAACCTTCTTTTCGATGGATCCCGGAAGCTCATAGGGACGTGTGCCCAGGGCGGCAAGGATGGCGGTCATATTGGAGTCATGGCCGCAGATAAAGGAGAATTTCCGGCGGCTTTCCATTTCCCCATCCATCATACGGACCAGCGGCAGGGCCATGTAATGGGCGGCCTCGGGCTCACCGTAGAGAAGGATGCCGAAATCATCTTTAATGCGGCCGATTTTTTCCCAGTCCCCGAAGGTCATGGTATGGCCAAAGGCCGCTTGGCTGTCATCTTCGGTTTCATAATAGCGGATGAGAAGGGAATCGGCCAGGGAGTGGGCCGTTTTGAGGGATCCCGTCATTTTCGGCTTTTTGCCGCTTTCCATGGTGATATGGAGGTCCTCCGGTACAAACCCTTTGAAATCGCCTTTCTTCGCTGCCGGAGAGGAAGGAATATCCAGGACCCTGGAGAGCTCCTGGAAATCGCCGGCCATTTCTTCTTTTTTAGCAGAAATGAAGGAATCCGCCCAGATTTTCTCGCCCTTCTGAATGGCAGAAAGGGTATCTCCCCCAAGGGAAGCGGGCAGGCTGGTACTGAAGGCAGCATCCTTCGTTCCCTCCGGTTTATGATGGATCCTGATATTTGCTTCCGGCGCCACACCGGCGGCAAAGTAATGGGCCGTGGCAATGGTGCGCTGGTCCGAATCGGCGTAGAAATAAACGTCCTTTCCTTCCCAGTCCTTCGGGGACACCATGAATTTTTCCTTATCCAGCTCATTCTTCACGGACTGGCCCATCATGGTTTCCACCAGACCGCCCCGGTTGGACAAATCTCCCGGAGCGCCTTTATAATCCTGCCAGCGGTGAGGGGTGAGGGACTTCCTTTTTTCACTGTCCGTTGCCATAGGAGAGCGCAGATTATGGCGGCTGAAAATGACCACCTTCTGCAGTTCATAGCTCCGGTGCAGCCCTTCCCTGGCTTCTGCCGGCATATTCGGCAGAAGGGACAGAGAAAGGAGAAGGGCGGAAGCTGCAAGGCCCGCCGCTTTTTTATAATGAATCCACTTGGAAATAATCATATTTCCTCCTTTGAAACAGGTATATCTGTGAAACAAATAGAAAAAGGACTGTGAACTAAATGATTCCCATTTTTCACAGTCCCCTTTCTTCATTTACTTATTTTACCAGTCCGCCGTAATCTTTCAGCATCTGGTAAACATGGTTCTTTTCCTCTTCCGACGGTTCCACCATGGGGAGACGGAAATGGCCGCCGGGCTGGCCGATGAGGTTCACTGCAGTCTTAACCGGAATGGGGCTGGCAATGAAGAACATGCCCTTCATGATAGGATACATCTTGATATGGAGGGCCCGTGCCTTTTCCAGGTCTCCCTTTTCAAAAGCATCCACCATGGCAAGGAGGTCATCGCCGATGACGTGGCTGGCTACGGAAATTACGCCTACACCGCCGCCTGCCAGAATGGGCAGAGTGAAAGCGTCGTCGCCGCTGTAAATCATGAAATCGTCAGGAAGGAGTGCCTTTTCCTTGGTTACCTGATCCCAGTTGCCGGTGGCATCTTTGATGCCTACCACATTGGGGCAGTCGTCCACGATTCTCTTAATGGTTTCCGGCTGGATGGATACGCCGGTGCGGCCGGGAACGTTATAAAGAACGATGGGCAGATCCACGTGCTTTGCAATGGCACGGAAATGCTGGTACATGCCTTCCTGGTTCGGCTTCACATAGAAAGGAACAATGGCCAGGGCGCAGTCAATGCCGGTCTTCTTGGCTTCCCTGCCAAAAAGGATGGTGTCCTTTGTGCTGATGGTGCCGATATTGCCCATAACGGGAACCTTCTTGCCCGGCGCATTTCTGCCTACGGCATCTACAATGGTTTTGTAGAGTTTCAGCTTTTCCTCGGAGGTCATGGTAGCGCCTTCACCGGTGGTGCCGCCTACCAGAATGCCTTCGGAGCCGTGGGCCACGAGGTGCTTTGCCAGTGCGGCTGCGCCTTCGTAATCTACGGAACCATCTTCAAGAAATGGAGTAATCATGGCGGTAATAACCCGTCCAAATTTTGCAGTTGCCATTTTTTATTCTCCTTTATGTTTATTTAGTGAGCTAGTGGGATGGTGGCTGGCAGGAGTCACTAGCGGCATGTACCGTCGTACACCCCTTCGCCACTTCGTGGCCCTCTTCCCCTCAAGGGACGCAAGGGTATGGTGGCTGGTGGCTGGTGGCTGGAAAATCAGCCACGGTGCAAACCTTCCCGCCGACTGGTATTTAACCGCTTTCCCCTACTTACTGTTCTTACCGAGATCCTTCGCTGCGCTCAGGATGACGGTGGAAGGCGGGAAGGTAATCACGTAACGCAGGCTCCTTCCTTAGGAAGGAGCTGCCCGATAGGGCTGAGGATAGGTCCGAAAATGTGGGAAAGAGGAAGAAGAACTGACGCCCCTATCCTCCGGCGCCTTCGGCGCCACCCCCTTCCTATGGAAGGGGGCTAAAAACTGCGGCGGAGCCGCCACCACAACCCTCGGCCCCTAGGGCCGTCAAACCTAAGAACCCTCCGGCCATAGGCCGGTCAATCTTGAGAACCTCCTCCGCTTATGGGGTTACAACAAGCAGAGATATGAATCCAATATCAAATCATATCATGGGCAATCATGTATTCTGCAATCTGCAGGGCATTGAGAGCAGCGCCTTTGCGGATCTGGTCACCGCAGACCCAGAGGTTCATGCCGTTTTTGCTGTAGAGGTCTTTACGGATACGGCCTACGGCCACGTCGGTTTTGTTGGAGGTGTCCAGAGGCATGGGGTAAATCATATTCTTGATATCATCCACAAGAACGGCACCCTTGAAGCCCTGGATAGCTTTCTTCACTTCGTCAGTGGTCAAAGGCTTTTCTGTTTCAATATAGATAGATTCTGCATGGCTGCGAATCACCGGTACCCGGACAGCAGTAGGCGTAATGGCGATGGTGTCATCGTGGAAAATCTTGTGGGTTTCATTCACCATCTTCATTTCTTCCTTGGTGTATTTGTTGTCCAGGAACACGTCGATCTGGGGAATCACGTTGTAGGCGATCTGGTAGTGCTTCGGCAGGCTGGCGGAGGGAAGAATCTTCGGTTCGTAGGTTTCCCCTTTGGCAATGGCTGCCGCTTCATCCAGGAGTTCATCAATGCCGTCTTTGCCGGCGCCGGAAACGGCCTGGTAGGTGCTGACAATGATGCGTTTGATTCTGGAAATATCATAAATCGGCTTTAATGCCATGAGCATAATAATGGTGGAGCAGTTCGGGTTGGCAATGATGCCCTTATGTTTCGCAATATCCTCCGGGTTGATTTCCGGAATTACCAGCGGCACTTCCGGGTCCATGCGGAAGGTGGAGGAATTGTCGATGACTACAGCCCCCCGTTTCGCCGCTTCCGGCGCCAGGGTCTTGCTGATGCTTCCGCCGGCAAAGAGGGCGATGTCGATATTTTCAAAGGATTCAGGCTTTGCTTCTTCGACGGTGTATTCCTTCCCCTTCACCAGTACCTTTTTCCCGGCAGACCGTTTCGATGCCAAAAGCTTCAGGGATGCGAACTGAAAATCCCTTTCTTCAAAAAGGCGAATGAATTCCTGTCCCACGGCGCCGGTGGCGCCAAGGACTGCTACGCGCGGCAGTTTACTCATAGAAGCACCTCATTCCAGATAATTTTCCAAACCATATACAAAGCCCTTGACGGTCATGCACTTCTTGCATGCCAGCATGACGCCGGGCATAAAGGACTTTCTGTCTAAAGAATCATGACGCAGAGTTAAAATTTCACCATAGCCGCCGAAAAGCACTTCCTGGTGAGCCACATAGCCGGGAAGACGGACGGAATGGATGGTAATGCCCTCATACTTGCCGCCACGGACGCCGGGAAGGCTTTCCTTTGTTTCATCCGGCTCCGGTGCGCTGGTGCGGGCAGCCGCCATCTTTTCAGCGGTGAGCTTGGCGGTGCCGGAGGGAGCATCATATTTATGGTTATGATGGAGCTCGATAATTTCAGCGTTCGGCATATATTTAGAAATTTCTGCGGAAACCTTCATAAGGAGCACAGCGCCCAGGGAGAAATTCGGAGCCACCAGACCATTGGCGCCGGTTTTGGCAGCAATATCAGAAAGCTCCTTCCGCTGTTCCGCGGTAAGTCCTGTGGTGCCGATGACCATGTTCACGCCGTTTTCAAGAACAAACTTCGCATTTTCATAAATCACCTTGGGGCTTGTGAAATCCACCACCACGTCCGGCTTCTTCACCTTGAATGCTTCCTCCAGGGAGGGAGAAATGGTAATGCCGTTATGACCGGTGCCAACCACTTCCCCCAGATCCTTCCCTGCAGCGCCGGGATCTACAGCCCCTGCGATTTCCAATCCTTCCTCAGCCATCACAGAACGGACCACTTCACTCCCCATGCGTCCGGCTGCGCCATTCACTAAGACTTCAATCATGAATAACTCCTCCTTCTATGGCTCTATAGGCGGAATTTCCCTATAAGGCATCTGATAGTTTACAACTATGGTAGTATAAAACTTCTGTAACGTCAATAAGGGAAATGATATTTTATAGGGCACTGCGCCCGGAGGGCGCAGAGGGTTCAGAAGGTTCAGAAGGTTCAAAGGGTTCAAAGGGTTCAGAGGGGAAGGTGGACGGGCCCTACGGGCCCGAAGGTTATGGCCGCCTGACGGCGGCGGGTTGTGTAGAAATGGGCGGGAAAAGGTTCTCAAGATTGACCGGCTATGGCCGGAGGGTTCTTAGGTTTGACGGCGCCCTTGGCGCCGAGGGTTGTGTAGAAGGGTTGTGTTCGCTTCGCTCAAGGGGAAGGTATCGCCGCTTCGCGGCGATGAGTATGAAGACAACGATACGGGATTTGGTATTGTGTCACCGGTGCTGCAGGACGAAGTGCGCTAGCCCCCTTCCTGCTGACTGGTATTTATGGGCACTCCGGTCACTTACTACTTGTACCAAGATTCTTCACTGCGTTCAGAATGACGGTGCCGGCAGGAAGGTGCCGCCGCAGGCGGCGGAGGATAGGAGCGTCAGGTCTTTACTATATCTTTATCTTTTCGGACCTATCCTCAGGGCTCCGCCCAGCTCCATCCCGGTCGGGCAAACAAAAGGAAGGCCCTTTTATGGGCAGGCTAAGGGCCAACTTTGCCCGACTTGGCAATCCTATGCAGGATTGCCACCTGAGGAAGGAGCCTAACGTTACGGGATTAACTTTATCCTAATATGTTACGAGCATCATTGCGGAGAATTGGCCGCTAGCGCGGCCCCCCCTATCCCGCTTCGCGGGACTTCCCCCTATTCAGGGGGCAGAATAAACCGCTCTACGTTTACCCTTGGTGTCATGTAGCACAATGCTGAGTACCCATAGTGCCCCCTCGAAGAGGGGGAAAGGTGGTGGCGTCAGCCACCAAAGGGGGGAATGCTTTTTCCCCGCCCGAAGGGCGGTTTGCATGTTTTCCCACGGGCGAAGCCCGGTTGTAAAGGTT
>ERZ791907.444-NODE-444-length-45414-cov-20.310457_pt1 | contig 45414 bp, 56 predicted proteins | sample MGYA00510145_ERZ791907 | MGnify/ENA primary metagenome ERZ791907 (study PRJEB30046, sample SAMN00792089) | human gut metagenome | study: EMG produced TPA metagenomics assembly of the A metagenome-wide association study of gut microbiota in type 2... | reverse complement strand
TCATCGCTAAAGCTTTTTGGAACCCCCGGTCTAACCGGGGGTTTTCTATAGACAACGAAAGGGGCCTCCCCGGATAGGAGGCCCCTTTGTATGATAATTAAGGAAGCACTGATTAATTCATAGAGTTTGCTTTTATAAGGATTTTCATGCACTGCTTCGTCATGAGGCTCCTTAAATAGCTCGCTATTCGCGTCGCCTCATTCCTTGCATTGCATAAAAATTCAAGAATAAAAGCAGGGAGCGATTTAATCAGTGCATCCTTAAATGAAATCAGTCCTTCAGATGGGAAAGAATGGCTTCGGTCATACCTTCGCCGTCCACCTTTTTCATGCCTTCCCGGTAAATATCTCCGGTGCGGTATCCGTCCTCCAATGTCTCATTCACCGCTTTTTCGATGGCCTCTGCCGCCTCATCTTCATTGAAGGAGTAGCGGAGCATCATGGCGGCGGAGAGGATGGTGGCAATGGGGTTGGCAATGCCCTTTCCTGCAATGTCCGGAGCGGAGCCGTGGATGGGTTCGTAAAGGCTTGTTTCCTTTCCGATGGAAGCGGAGGGCAGCATGCCGATGGAGCCGGAGAGGACGGCGGCTTCGTCGGAGAGGATATCGCCGAACATGTTGCTTGTTACCACCACGTCGAAGAAGGAGGGGTGGATGGCAAACTGCTGGGCGCAGTTGTCCACATACATGTGGTCCAGTTTCACGTCCGGATATTCTTCGTCGTGGATGCGGATGGCTGTCCGCCGCCACAGGCGGGAGGAAGCGAGCACGTTGGACTTGTCCACGCTTGTCACATGGCCGCGGCGTTTCTTTGCCGCCTCCATGGCAAAGCGGGTAATCCTTTCCACTTCGGGGACGGAGTAGCTTTCCACATCCCAGGCCCGTTCCACGCCGCCATCGATTTCCGATTCGCAGCGCTTTCCGAAATAAATGCCGCCTACCAGTTCGCGGACGATCATGATATCCGTACCTCTGGCGATTTCCGGCTTCAGCGGGGAGTATTCAATCATGGAGTTCTGGATTTTCACGGGGCGCAGGTTCACGTAGAGGCCCAAAGATTTCCGAAGACCCAGGATGGCCTTTTCGGGACGGAGGGCCGGTTCCAGATGGTCCCACTGGTCGCCGCCTACGGCGCCGAAGAGGATGCCGTCCCCCTTCCGGCAGGCCTCCACCGTTTCCTCCGGCAGGGGCACGCCGTATTTGTCATAGGCCGTGCCGCCGGCGTCCTTCCATTCATAGGTGAAATCCAGATGATAGATGTCATCGATTTTCTTTAAAATTTCGACGGCCCCGTCGGTCACTTCCCTGCCGATGCCGTCACCCGGAATGACTACGATATGCTTTCCCATATTACCGATACTCCTTTACATAATTGATGAGCCCGCCGGCTTTGGCAATGTCCTGGATGAAACCGGGAAGCGGCGGTGCCTTGAAAACGTCACCGGTGGTGAGATTCCGGATGGTGCCGGTGGAAAGGTCCACAGACAGCCGGTCACCTTTGTGGATTTTTTCCACATCACTTCCGATTTCCAGAAGCGGCAGTCCCACGTTGATACCGTTCCTGTAAAAAATGCGGGCAAAGGAAGCGGCAATGATGACAGGCACGCCGGATGCTTTAATGGCCACCGGCGCATGTTCCCTGGAGGAGCCGCAGCCGAAATTCTTACCTCCTACCATAATGTCTCCGGGCTTCACTTCTTTGGCAAAGGTTTCGTCAATGTCTACCATGCAGTGGGAAGCCAGTTCCTTCGGGTCAAAGGTATTGAGATACCTGGCCGGAATGATGACATCCGTATCAATGTTATCGCCGTAGCGCCATACTTTTCCTTCTAAAACAGCCATTATTCAACCTCCCTGGGAGCGGCAATCCGTCCCATCACAGCACTGGCAGCCGCCACCTGCGGACCGGCCAGGTAAATTTCAGAATCCGTGGGGCCCATGCGGCCGATGAAATTGCGGTTGGTGGTGGAAACGCACCTTTCACCGCTGGCCAGGATACCCATGTACCCACCAAGGCAGGGGCCGCAGGTGGGCGTGGACACGGCGCATCCCGCATTGATAAAGGTATCGATGTAGCCTGCATGCATGGCGGAAAGGTAAATGGCGGGAGTGGCAGGAATGACGATGCAGCGCACCCGAGGATGGACCTTCCGTCCTTCAAAGATGCGGGCCGCAATGGCCAGATCCTCCAGCCTGCCGTTGGTGCAGGAGCCGATGACCACCTGGTCGATGGGAATATCGCCGAAAGTACCAACCACCTTCGTGTTTTCCGGAAGGTGGGGGAAAGAAACCACCGGTTTCATGGAAGAAAGGTCGATGTGCATTTCCCTCTCATAATGGGCGTCTTCATCGGCTTCCACCGCTTCCCAGGGTTTCGTGAACCGTCCTTCAATGTATGTCTTCGTCTTTTCATCCACCGGGAAAATGCCGTTCTTCCCGCCTGCCTCGATGGCCATGTTGGCAATGGTGAAGCGGTCCGCCATGGACAGGGAAGAAATACCGGGGCCCGTAAATTCCAGGGATTTGTAGAGAGCACCGTCCACGCCGATCATGCCGATGAGAGTAAGGATGACGTCCTTTCCTGTAATGTCTTCGGGCTTCGTTCCCGTCAGGACCACCTTGATGGCGTCGGGCACTTTGAACCAGGCTTCGCCGGTGGCCATGGCCACGCCCAGGTCCGTGGAGCCTACACCGGTGGAAAATCCGCCTAAGGCGCCGTAGGTGCAGGTGTGGGAATCGGCGCCGATGGTGACCATACCGGGCCCCACCAGTCCCTTTTCCGGAAGAAGGGCATGTTCGATGCCCACCCGGCCCTGTTCAAAATAATGGACAATGCCGTTTTCCCTGGCAAAATCCCTCACGATTTTGGCAAGACCGGCGGATTTGATATCCTTGGCCGGCTGGAAATGGTCCGGCACCAGCACAATTTTCTCCCTGTCAAAAACAGGCCGTCCTACTCTTTTGAATTCCGCAATGGACGGCGGCGCCGTAATATCATTGGCCATCACCAGATCCAGACTGCAGTAAATCAAATCTCCCGCTTTCACAGAATCAAGTCCTGCATGCTTTGCCAGGATTTTCTGTGTCATTGTCATACCCATACAAATACCTCCCATACTCCAAATAAAAAAATCTTCCGTCTCCAAGAGACGAAAGATTCGCGGTACCACTCTTATTCATGCCAAAGGCATGCACTCATGCTGATAACGGTCAGATTCCGGCGCCGCCTACCTGTTCAGCGGTGCAGCTCAGGGACGAGTTCAAAATCCGCTTCTGTCATTTTCCACCATCCAATGACTCTCTGCAAGCAAGTAGGGATTTTTAATACTTCCTGTCAACGCTTTTGTGAAGTTAGGAATACTCTACCACAACCATTTCATTTTTGCAAATAAAAATGAAAAAATTCAGCAGGGACAGGGACTGTCATGGTCATGTTATATAATAAAGGAAGAATTGATTCCGTATTTTGAAAAAGGAGGTTCCCTATGAAAAAGTTTTTCTGCGTTCTCACATTGCTCCTTCTCCTGCTGGCAGGAAGCGCAGCGGAGGCGGCGGGCCCCATTAACCGGGACGGTTATTTCAAAAACATCCGCCTCGCCGGACGGGTGCGGGTGGTAGACTCCTTCCCTGACATCAAAGTACAGGTGGTGTCCTCCTTTCCGGACCTCAAAGTGAAGGCGGTGTCCTCCTTCCCCGATGACATCGGAGAATGGCAGTTTGTGGACTACGGCGAAGATTTCACGGTACAGTTCGTGGACAGCTTTCCGGACATCCGCATCGAATTCGTGGACTCCTTCCCCGGCGTCTGCTGAAAGGATGAAAAACATATTTCCACCGTCCCCTATCCGTGATATGATAGAAAAAGAAACAGCAGGCGCCCCATGGACAGGCGCCGGTAGGCAGGAAAGGAGTGGCTTCCTACGAAAAAAACATTATTTATTGTGTCTTCCAAACCGGACGCCGGCCTTTCCAATGAAATCCTTCATCTCATCAGGGAAGATGAAATGAAGTCCCCTGGCCTGTCCTATGAAAATAACCTGCGCATTGTCACCATGAATGAAGACCAGTGGCGGCTCCACAAGGGCGCCATCATTCCCAAGTACCACGTACTCTTCATCGGGCTGCCGGAGCAGGGAAGATGGCTGCCTGAAGACATGGCGGTGAAATTCACGAAGTACGGCATCACCTACGGCTGGACCGGCTGGCATGCCTTCCTTACGGTGGACGAACGGAAGCTGAAGGGCCATGACGTGTACAGCCGTTTCCTGAAGGAGCTGAAGGAACTCTGCAGCCTGGAGGATATCATCCAGAGTCCCAAGCGGCTGGACGCCCTGCAGCTCGCAGGCATGCTCTGCGTGGCCCTGCTGGTGCCCTTCGGCAGCGTGCTGGTAGGCGGAAAGCTCATCAAAGACTGGTACGCCAATGACAACCTCATGAAGAAACAGCAGTATGTGTATGGCATTTTCCACCTCTACCGGAACCATTTGAAGGAATTCATGGACCGGGAAGAGCCGGTATGAAATCAAAATCACGAAAGGATGCAGGAAATGAAAAGCTATGAATTTACGCCGGAGCGGGTATGTTCCAGAAAGATTACCTTTGACCTGGACGATGAGAAAAGAATCCATCATTTGAAATTCCAGGGCGGCTGCCCGGGGAACCTTGCCGCCATTGGAAGACTGCTGGAAGGAAGGAGCGCCAGGGAGGCAGCGGACATTCTCCGGGGCAACGAATGCGCCGGAAAGGGCACCTCCTGCGCCGACCAGCTCTCCAAAGCCCTGGAAAAAGCACTGGCCGAATAGGGAAAAATCCCCTCTTCCGGAATGACTTATGAATCATTCCGGAAGAGGGGATTTTTATTTCCATATCTCTATGCCTGGAAGGACTGATAAAATGACAGAATCAGTGCTTCCTCAAGGCCTCCATCTTTCTCCTTCTTCTCCTCACCCGGTTGATGTGCCGCTCAAACTGGCCGCTTCTGATAAATTCCGCCAGCACCAGCTGGTCAAACACCGGCACCGTACAGGAATAAAAGCCCACCTTTTCCTCATAGCGTGGAAGGAGGGGCGCTGGAATCACAAGGTAGCCCACCCGGATGGAGGGAGCAATGGTTTTGGAAAAGCTGTTCATGTAAATCACCGGTCCCTCCGGCGAAAGGGAAAAGAGGGTGTCCTCCGGCTTGGAAAGCAGGGTGAATTCGGAATCAAAATCATCTTCAATGATAAATCCCTGCCTTTCGCGGGCCCAGCGGATGTACTCCGCCCGCTTGGAGGCGCTGGCGGTGATGCCTGAGGGATAGCTGTTGAAGGGAGTCACATGGAGTACGGAAGCATGGCTCTTCTCCAGCTCCCTGGTTTCAATGCCCTCCTTCCCCATGGTGAGAAATTCCAGAGGCACCTGCCAGGCCTCATAGACCTTCCGGATTTTCTCATAGGACGGATTCTCCAGGGCGTACATGCGGTTTCTTCCCAGTACCTGCACATTAAGGCCATAGAGATACTCCGCGCCGGAGCCGATGAGGATGGCCTCCGATGAAACCTCCATGTGCCGACTCCTGGCCAGGTAAGCCGCCAGGGCCTCCCGAAGGGCGAGGCAGCCTTTATTGGGCGACGGGTCCAGGATTTTTTCCCCTGAGGTGGAAAGCACATTCCTCATGGTTCTGGCAAAGGCTGAAAAGGGAAATAAATCCCGCTCCCCGGCCTCCCGCCTTTCCACGTCCACCCTTTCCGAAGTCTGGCGGAAAGGCACCTCTCTTTCCGCCACGGGATAGGAATCGCCTTCCTTGTAAATCACATAGTAGCCGCTCCGCTCCCTGGGCTCCACATACCCCTCCTCCGTTAAAAGCTCATAAGCATGCTCCACCGTAATGACGCTGTACCCCGATTCATCGGCCAGCTGCCGTTTGGAAGGGAGTTTATCGCCCTCATGGTAAATACGGCGGGTAATCTTCTCCCGAAGGAGGGTATAAAGTTTCATGTAACCGGTCATGGATGGGCTCCTTTCTTGTAGTGAGCTGGGGCTTGGAGACTGGGGACTGGGGGCTGGGGATTGGGGAATAGTAGGACGGCTTACCGCTTTCCGCCGACCTGTATTTACCCGCATTTCTTCACTTACTATTCTCCCCAAGATTCTTCGCTTGCGCTCAGAATGACGATATCCAGCGGAAAGCGGTAAGCAGGCAGCCGATAGCAGAAAGCTGAAAGCCGACAGCGGTCACCCCTTCTGGTCACGTTTTTTTGAATAATTCTGGTGATTTTAATAAGCTCAGTTTCATATTATAATTCATACCATAACAAAGCGCAAAGGAGATTTTATGATGATCCATGAAACTGCAGCAGACCCGCTGCCGGTGATGCGCAGCCGCCATAATACGCGGTGGCTTACCATATGCGGCCTTTTCATGTCCATGAACGCGGCCCTTTCTTCCTTCGGCCTCCCGGTCCCCGGCGGCCATCTGTACCTGAACGATATCGTCATCGTCACGGCGGCCCTGGTTCTTGACCCGGCAGGGGCCTTCCTGGTAGGCGGCGTCGGCGCCTTTCTGGGGGATTTCTTCTTTTATCCTCTGCCCATGTTCGTATCCCTTGCGACCCACGGCCTCCAGGCCATGGCCATTTCCTATATTTCCCGCCACTGTTTCAAAAGCAGCCGTTTCCTTTCGGTGGCTGCTGCGGTACTTGTGGGCGCCATCATCATGGTGGTGGGCTATTCCCTGGGCCGGGCTTATGTGTACAGCACCCCTGCCTATGCCTGGATTAAGCTCCCCTTTGAAATCCTGCAGGCCCTTTTCGGCGTTATCTGCGGCCCCTTCCTGGTGTGGCGGCTCCATCTTACTGAAAAGATTCAGAAGCTGATAGACGGGAAGTATTGAAATAAAGAGGAACTGTGAAAAAATGGTTACTCTTTTATCAGATAGCCAGACAATTCGGCGGCAGACGCCTTATCTTTAACGAATTAACACAAAAAGGCTCCCCGCTTCAATGTCATTTCGACCGTAGCGTAGCGGAGTGGAGAAATCTCCCTCCTCAATGGCACAAACCGCATTGTGACGGGAGATCTCTCGACTCTGAGCCTCAATAGAGCCAGATACTTTTTCCTTCATATCGACATGCAGCTCCGCTCGAGATGACAATGCGAAGAACAGCTTACTGCCATTTTGAGAATTTTCTGAATCTATATGCTAAGCGGAAAAAGGGCTGTGAAAAAATGATTTACATTTTTTCACAGCCCTTTTTTTGTCGTGGGTTCAAAAGGTTCAGAGGAGGTGGCATCGCCGCCCCATTGCGGTCTGCACCATGGATGAATGAGATTTCTCGACTCCTCTTCATACCCTTCATGAAACATTTTCATCATTTCGCTACTGCCCTCCGCTCGAAATGACAGTGCCCGCCTCACATCTGATAGATTTTGAATAATTGCTGCAGAGCTTTTTGATGCTTTACAGGATGGGAAACAGGACGCGGGCCAGGTAGATGGTACCGGTCATGGTAATGCAGGAGAGAAACGTGCTCATCATGACCAGTTCCGTGGCGAAGTCTTCGCAGTTGTGGAATTCCACGGCGTAGAGCACCGAATTCACCGCCGCCGGAACGGAGGCCATGATGAGGATGGTCTGGCATACGGCCGGCGCGAAGGAGACGCCCATGAATTTCCAGAAATAAATGAGAAGGAACGCCACCACCGGCGCCACCACCAGGCGGACGAAGCTGCCCAGCCAGGCGTCCATGTCGCCGAAGGAGATTTTGCTCCGGTGAATCTGCATGCCCAGGGCAATCATGACGATGGCCACCAGGGCGGAAGCGCAGTTCTGGAAAATGGGCCAGAGGAAGGTGGATGTCATGTCAAAGCCGGAATACTTGATGGTAAAAACCGCCACCAGCGTATAGATGACGGGCATATGAAACACCACGGACAGGGCGTCCCGGGGCGTGAGCTTTCCTTTGCCCGCCTGGTAGAGACCCAATGTGTTGAGGCACATGTTCATCTGCACCAGCATCATGGTGGCCGCCGCGCTGGCCACGGCCAGGTAGGGAGTCTTTCCATCCACCACGTAGGGAGCGTTGGAAAAGACAAGGGCAATCAGGGCGATTCCGATATTTCCATTGTTGGAGAACATGGTGCCGTTCTTAAAGGCTTCGGTCTTGGAAACGGAGAATCCCCGAATCTTTCCCACCACCGTGCCGATGACCCCCAGAATCATCATGAGCGCAAAGGAAAGGAGAAACACGTGGAGCATGGACATGTCGATTTCAGCCACGTAAATGCTGTAGAAAATGAAGCAGGGCAGCACTACGTAGAAGGTGAGCTTGGTGAGAGACGCCACGTCCATGTGGTAGCGCCGGTCCATGAAGTAGCCGATGGCTACGAATATCAGAAGGGGCAGGATATTGTCGGAAATAATTTGTAAAAATGCCATGCTGCCTCCTTACATGCCTACGGGGAAAAGAATGCGGGAGAGATAAATGGCGCCGGTCACGGTGAGGGCGCCGGCCACGGTATTGAAGAGCACCGCCCCTGTCACAAAATCGGGATGGTTCTTATACTCCACGCTGTAAATGATGAGGGCCATGGAAGACGGAATGGCGGCGTAAAGAAAAAATACCTGCTTTGCCACGGGACTCATGGGAAGGACAGCGGACAGAGCAGAAATAATTCCCAACGCCAGGAGGGGTGAAACCACAAGTTTCAAGGCCCCTGCCGCTGCCATGGCTGTGCTTGGCATCCTCAGATGGCTTCGGTGAAGCTCCAGGCCTATGGTGACGGTGATGAGCACAATGAAGGCGCCATTGAAATGCTGCAGCACCGGCCACAGGAAGGTATGTTCCAGGGGGATGCCTGCCATGCGTACCAGCAGTGCCAAAAGGGCTGCATAGAGGGCCGGCATTTTCAGAAGATAGCGGAAAAATTCGGAAATCGAAGCGCCCCGGCTTCGAATCAGGGCCGCACCAAACACATTCACCGCCATATTCATCACAATCATGAGCACCGCCATGGTTCCCAAAGCTTCTGCCAGATAGGGATGGCCGTTTCCCTCCGCAAAGGGCGGATGGCTGTAAATCAGCATAATCAGTGCCGCGCCGATGTGGCCGGAATTGGAAAAGGTGGATATCGCCCGGAATTCATCCCGCTTCTCCTTTTCCAAATGAAGAATACGGCCCAGGCCGCCGGAAAGCAGGTACTGCACCAGAAGAAGCAGCACCGCCGCTGCCACCGCCGCCATTTCCATGCCGCTTCCCCGATAGCCGTAGAGACTGTAGAAGATGAAGCAGGGAAGCACCACCAGAACGGTGAGCTTGCTGTAGGTAGAAATGTCGATTTTGAATTTACTGTCCAGAAACCATCCGGCTCCGATAAAAACGAAGAGGGGCAGGATATCATTCCACAGAATGGATAAAAGTATCATCATGAAAGGGGTATTTCTCCTTAAAAAAATAAAAGGGCAAATCATTTGTATATTTTAGTATACAACGATTTGCCCTGAAGGAAAAGAAAATTCCCATTCCTTTACGGTTTGAACTTATATCCCACGCCCCAGATGGTAAGAATGTGCTTCGGATTGGAGGGGTCCTCCTCCACCGCCTCCCGGAGACGGTTGATATGCACCGGTACGGTGGACGTATTTCCAAGGGAATCCATGCCCCAGATTCTGGTATAGAGGGACTCCCTGCTGTACACCACATCGGCGTGAACCATGAGGAATTCCAGCAGCTGGAACTCCTTATTGGGCAGCACCTTTTCCTCCCCCTTTACGAAAATGCGGTGGGTATCAGGCTCCAGGGTAATGCCGCTGATGCTGATTTTCTTTTTGTCCCCACTCTTTCCCTTCAGCCTTTCATACTGGGCCAGCTGGGACTTCACCTTTGCCACCAGCACGCCGGGGGAGAAGGGCTTTTCGATGTAATCGTCGGCGCCAAAGCCAAGGCCCCTGATTTTATCGATATCGCTTCTTCTGGCGGTAACCATCATGATGGGAATATCCACCTTGTCCCGAAGCTTCCTTACAATCTGGAAGCCGTCCATACCGGGCAGCATGATGTCCAAAAGGATCAGGTCATAATCACCGGTCAAGGCTTCTGCCAATCCGGCGGTGCCGTTTTCTTCCACCGTCACCTCATAGCCTCCCACCTCCAGGTAATCCCTTTCAATGGATGCAATATCATCATCATCTTCCACTATCAGTATGCGTTTTGCCATTTGTATCCTCCAATGGTAATGTAATATCCACCTTCAGGCCATGGGGAGCCTGATTGCTGAATGTAAGGGTGCCCTTCATGAGGTGCACCGCCCTCTCCACGATGGAAAGACCCAGGCCGCTTCCCTTATCTGTCCGGCTTCTTGCCTTATCGGTGCGGAAGAAGGCTTCCTGAAGACGGCTGAGGGCTTCCTTCGGCACGCCGGGACCGTCATCGGACAGGGAGAGAAGGGCCTTCCCCTCCGCTTTGGACACACGGACGGTGATATGCACCCGATCCTCCGTCTTATAGCGGATGCTGTTGGAAACCAGGTTCTCCACCACCCGTTCCAGAAGAAGAAGATTTCCTTCCACCTTCACCGGTTCCTTTGCATCTATGGTGAAATCGGCGCCGGTCTTTCCCCAGTTCAGCCGGTTTTCCTCCACGAACTGGTCCACCAGCAGGGAAAGATCCAGGGACTCCGTGGGCAGCGCCTTTTCACCGATATCCATTTTCGTCAGAAGCAGCAGCTGCTCCACCAGCCGCTCCAGCACATCCGCCTTCCTGCGGATAACCTGGAGATACCGCTCCTGCATGGCCGGCGTGGAAGCCACATGGTCCAGAAGCCCCTCCACATAGGCCTTGATGGACGTAAGGGGCGTCCGGATGTCATGGGAAATGGAAGCAATGAGCTCCTTCCTTCTTTCCTCATCCTGCTCCTTTTCCTCCAGCGACTGCTTCAGCCGCCAGGCCATCACATTAAATGTATCTATGGCAGGCGTAAATTCATCATTCCTGTCATAATCCAGATGCACCGAAAGATTTCCCTGCCGCACCTCCTCCGCTCCCCGTTCCAGTTCCTTCAAGGGAGCCATGATGCGTCTGATAATAAAACGGGACAGGAAATAACTGGTCATCAGGATAAATATAAAGAGAGCAATCAGGATAAAACGAGCCACTCCCCGCACCGCCTTTTCAATGGCGCCGTCATTTCTTTCCCGGGGATGGTGGGCCATGATATAGAGATGGTACGTTTCGTTCCGGATGGTTTCCTTTTCCACGAACCGGTACCAGGGCTCATCGGTGACGCTGTAAATGCCGCCCCCGTCCCTTCCGTCCAGCCGGTCTATCACCCCTTCATCCCGAAGGATTTTCACATCCTTCCTGCCCTTTGCCTCATTACCGTAGCTGTAAAGAGGGATGCCCTCCTTTTCCACCACCACATAGGTAGCCACGGGATCCGTGATTTCCATGACCCAGGCATACCGGGAGAGGGAATCATTGTGGCGGAGACTGTGAAATACGGTGGTCCGGAGAATCTGGGTCATCACATTAAACTGGAATCCGCTCTCCGCTATCACATGGTTTCCACTGGCCGCATAGAGAAGAAGTCCCGCAAAGGCGGAAGCCAGCACAAAGAAGGTCATGAGAAAGGGAAGAATACACACCACGATATGGCTTAAAATCAAACTTTTGCGTATGGTCATAGTATCTCCTGGAATAGAAAAGGTTCATGGACACGCCCTTTGGGCGTGAGGGTTCAGAAGGTTCAAAGGGTTCAAAGGGTTCAAAAGGGAAGGTATCGCCTGGCGGCGATGAATTTTATAGTCAGCGTTACGTGCCTGCCTTCCCGCCGGACCCGTCATTCTGAGCCGCAGGCGAAGAATCTCGGTACATGGCATGAGTGACTCTTCTCCTGATAAACACCAATCGGCGGAAAGGCATCTACGGTAAGCGGAAAGCGGTAAGCCGTAAGCAGGCAGCCGTTTCACCAGCCCACCAGCTCACTAGCCCCACCAGCCCTATCATACAAACCACAATGGAAACCTGCAACCTGTATTTTTTCCAGTTTATTTTTTATTTAATCTTCCATACAGAATCATTTACATCGGTCCTGTAAAGTACATGGTGAAGAAACAATATTTCATCCCATGACTTTGGAGGAAAAATGATGAAAACCATTCGCAGTCACCCTTATGTATCCCTTTTGATTTTTACGCTCATCCTGTACTTGGCAGGGAACCAGCTTCTGGCCGTTACGGATACGGCGGAGTCTAATTACGCATTAACCGCCAAGGAAATGGTCCTTTCCGGCGACTGGATTTCTCCCCAGATTTACGGGCGCTACTGGTACGATAAGCCCATTTTCTATTACTGGGAGCTGGCCCTTTCCTTTGCCCTCTTCGGCTTCAATGAAATGGCCGCCCGCCTGCCCGCTGCCATTCTGGGCTCCGCCTCCGTGCTCTTTACCTACTGGTTTGCCCGCCGCACCTACGGAGAAAAGACAGGCTGGCTTTCCGCCATCGTCCTTGCCACTTCCTTGGAATACTGGATTCTTTCCAAAGCGGTGATTACGGACTCCACCCTTTTCCTTTTCATGAGCGCCGCCATTGCCTTCTTCTATCTGGGCTATTCGGAAAACAGGAAATACTATTTCCTGTGCTACATATTTGCCGCCTTGGCCACCCTCACCAAGGGCCCCATCGGTATCCTTCTGCCGGGCCTGGCCTGCCTGCTCTTCCTTCTTTACAAGAAGGACCTGAAGGAAATGACCCATGTGCATCTCTTTTCCGGCCTTGCCATCTTTACCGTTATTGCCGGCGCCTGGTACGGCACCATGTGCTATCTCCATGGAAATGATTTCCTCCTGAACTTCATCGGCGTGCACAATGTGCTCCGTGCCACGGTGTCTGAACATCCGTCTCACAACAAGTGGTATTTCTACCTCATCGTTTATTTCGCCGGCTTTGCACCCTGGAGCTTCTTCATCCCCTGCTCCCTGTACCGCCGGTGGAAAGATAAGAAGCTTGACCTTCGGAGCGCCGATGATTCCACCCAGCTCCTCCTGATTTATGCCTTCGTGGTGTTTGGCTTCTTTCAGATGGTGGCTACCAAGTACACCACCTACACCTTCCCCGCCCTGTTCTCCATGTCCATCCTTACCGCCGTCCTTTACAAAGACCATGAATTCCGCATCCAGAAGGCCGCTCTTGCCCTGGGCGTGGTGTACACGGTGCTGGCCATTGCGGTGGCTCCTACCATCATGCTTTCCCATTCCGGCAAAGAAATAGGCGAAGCCCTGGCCCATCTGGACACCACCGGAAAGACCATCGCCTTTGTAGATGATTACCGCACCTCCGCTGTCTTCTACAGCGGAAAGACTATCTACCGCGCAGAACCGGGAGATCAGATTGCTTCCATGGAACCGGGCACCCTGTCCTGGAATGCCAAGAACGTGATGCCCTTCATTGCAGAGGAAAACCTGGTCAACGATCAGAGCGCCATCCTGATTACCAAGGACAACAGCCGCTCCCCCTTCCTGGTGACCTATAACGAAGCAGAGGAATCCGCCCGCATCAGCGTTCCCGGTCAATACACCCTGTGGATACGGTAATATTATCTATGCGTTTCTCTCATACAATCGTTTCTATATAGCAATTAACTCATAACCGCCTTTACTTTTTCGAAAATCTGCGATATACTGGAAAAGTCAGATTTATGGCGGTGTAGCCAAGCGCTAAGGCGTGGGCCCTGCAAGGCCCTTATCCCCGTGTTCAACTCCGGGCACCGCCTCCAGCAATAGAAAAGCTCCTGGATTCCAGGAGCTTTTTTTGATGTGTGCAAGGCCGCCAAAGGCGGCCTGGGTTCAAAGGGTTCGGCACCCTTTGGGCGCAAAGGGTTCTTAAGATGGATGGGCCTGAGGCCCAAAGGTTCTAAGGTTTGACAGCCACTATGTGGCTGAGGGTTGTGGTGGCGCCTTTGGACACGCCTGCGGCGTGAGGGTTCAGAAGGTTCAAAGGGTTCAAAGGGTTCAGAGGGTGGTGGTATCGCCGCTTCGCGGCGATGAGTATAAAGTCAGCGTTACGGGATAACCTTCCCGACCCCATCGTCATTCTGAGCCGACGGCGAAGAATCTCGGTATGTGCGGGGAATGACACATTCTTTGATAAATACCGGTCGGTGTAAAGATAGTGCCTATCGGCGGCTTCCCTTTTCTGTGTCTGCGGCACGACGAGCTGGTTAATAAGACACAAAGACGCTGTGGAAAGCGGATAGCCTATAGCCGACAGCCGGAAACCGGAAGCGGTTCCCTCAGTCCTTCGGCACGGGGCCGTACTTGTTCTTTTTCTTTTCTCCCGGGAAGAAGGCAAGGAGCACCACGGCAATCATGAAGATCACTGCCACCACCCTGGTGGCCATGAGTTCGCTTCCCAGGAACTGCCCGCCCAGCTGGTTGATGGCAAAGAGGATGAGGAAGAAGGCCCAGTAGTAGAGATGGGAGAGTCCGATATCGGAGAGGCGGCGCATGGCCAGGCTGATGAGGGAGATGAAACAGAGGGTCCCCAGTACCAGGAATGTGAAGATGTAAAGGTTCAGGTCTCCTTCAAAGAGCTCCGGTTTCAGGCAGGTGAAGGAAAAAAGCGCTGCCGCCGGTATGCCGGCGCCCAGCATTTTGGGGATATAGGACTTGCGGCTCATGCGGCCTACGGGGTTGAAGTAGGTTTTGAAGATTTTATGGCCCACTCCTTTGGCCTCTTCCGCCGCCGCCTCTTCAATGGCTTCGTTGTCGGAAAGCACTTTGGCTTCCTCGCTGTCCATGAGGGCGATGGTGACCACCTTTTCTCCTTTGTCCGGCTTGGTCACGAAGATAGAGGTGACGGTGTCGGAGAAGATGGTCAAGCCCTGGGCGTCTTCTCCTTCCCCCTCGGATTCGGAAATCTTCTTGATGAAATCCTGTCTTTTATCCGCAGGGAGTTCCATGTAAATGGCGGCGGTTTTCTTATTCCGGATGCACACGCCGATGATGGATACTTCCATACCGTAAAATGGGAATTTTTCCTGTCCTTCGGAGAGGGAGTAGAATTCGATATGTTTGTCTTCGTCCACCTTTTCCCTGGTGGCGGTGTATTCCCTGGAAAGGCTTCTAAGGCTGTCGCCCAGGCGGATTTTACCGGCTCTTCTGGGTTTCCTGTGCTTTCCGCCGCCGGCGGCTTTTCCTGCGTTTTCTGTAATATCGGGGATGTCAAAATCCATATTCATTGCTTTTCGCTCCTTTTCACGGGCCCTGCCCGTCAAACTGTCTTTTTTATTGTAACATGACTGACGGGGAGATGAAAGGCAGGTGCCCTAGGGAAGCACTGATTGATTCGCAGAATCGAATTTCATAAGTATTTTTATCCAATGCTGCGTCATAAGTCTCCTTAAATAGCTCGCTATTCGCGTCGACTTATTCCTTGCATTGAATGAAAATACAAGAATGAAATCCGATAACGATTTAATCAGCGCTTCCATGGCATAAAAAAAGAACCGATGAATTTCACCGGTTCTTTTCTTTCAGACAGGAAATCAGTCTACCAGGGCGATGATGACTTCAGGAGCATTATCGCCGAGACGGCCGTCCAGTTTCACAATGCGGGTATAGCCGCCGTTGCGGTCTGTGTATTTCTTTGCAATTTCGTCAAACAGTTTCTTTGTAACAGCCTTGTCCATGATGAAACCTTCAGCCTGGCGGCGGGCATGGAGATCGCCTCTCTTAGCGAGGGAGATCATCTTGTCAGCTACATGGCGGAGCTCCTTGGCCTTGGATTCAGTGGTCTTAATCTGGCCATGCTGGAAAAGGGCGGTTACGAGACTGCGCAGCAGGGCCTTGCGGGCACCGCTGACTCTTCTCAATCTACTACGTGCCATTTCTTTCCTCCTATAACTATATCAATCCTTGGAATCTTTGAGATGAAGTCCGTAATCCCGGAAGTTAGCCAGTTTTTCTTTGATTTCATCTACCGATTTTTTACCAAGGTTGCGTACACGGGTCAATTCATCTTCTGTTTTGTCTGTGAGTTCGCCGATGGTGTTGATTTCGGCTCTCTTCAGGCAGTTAAATGCGCGGACAGAAAGTTCCAGTTCGTCAATGGGGAGGGCGCGTACTGCGTCTTCGTTGGCTTTATCCTGGGCAGGAGCGGGACTTTCTTCTACTTCTTCCCCTTCTGTCGGTTCGCTGCCTGGCTGGCTGATACCGATTTTGCAGAAGTTTTCAAAGCAGCTGATAAGGATATTGGCAGCTGTTGCCACTGCGTCGTCCGCATTGACAGAGCCGTCGGTATCCAGTTCGAGGGTCAGCTTGTCGTAGTCCATTTCATTGCCTACGCGGGTATCGCTGACTTCGTAATTGCATTTAACAACAGGAGAATAAATGGAGTCGATGGGGATAACGCCGATTACGTCATCATCCCTTTTGTTCTTTGTAAAAGGTACATAGCCATGTCCACGGTTAATGGTCATTTCCATACCCAGGTGGGCATCGGAATCCAATGTGCAGATGGCCAGATCTTTGTTGAGAACATCTATTTCTGCCGGTAAAACCATGTCACCGGCATGGAAAATACCCTCTTTAGTGATATCGATCCGAACGCTGATGGGGAAGGTCGCTTCGTCGTGTGCGATGAAACGGATCTTCTTCAGGTTCAGGATTATATCTGTTACATCTTCTCTGACGCCGTTGATAGTTGAAAATTCATGAAGCACGCCGTCGATTTTGATAGACGTAATAGCCACACCGTCTAAAGATGAAAGCAACACGCGTCGTAAACTGTTTCCCAGGGTGATGCCATAGCCTCTTTCGAGTGGTTCGCATTCGAACTTGCCGTGACGTTTGTCATCGCTGAGTTCCACAGTCTTTATTGTGAAGCTAGTATTTTCGATCATCCGAAAGTCCTCCTTCTGCGCCTTGCGGCGCCAAAATGAAACAGAAAGGATATACCTTAATTATACTCTTCTGCGTTTCGGAGGACGGCAGCCGTTATGAGGAATCGGGGTGACGTCCTTAATGCTGCTGACTTCGATGCCTGCTGCCTGCAGTGCACGGATAGCTGCTTCACGGCCTGCGCCCGGTCCTTTGACGAATACGTCTGCGGAACGCATGCCCTGGTCAATAGCAACTTTAGCAGCCTGTTCTGCTGCCATCTGTGCTGCGAATGGTGTGCTCTTGCGGGAGCCTTTGAATCCGAGTCCGCCGGCGGATGCCCATGCAATGGTGTTGCCGTTGGAGTCAGTAATCGTTACAATCGTGTTGTTGAAAGTAGAACGAATATGAGCTGCACCGGATTCTACATGTTTTCTTTCTTTTCTTTTTGCCTTACTTTTTACCGTAGCCATTATATCCCTCCTTCAACATTACTTCTTGGTTGCAGTCTTCTTACCTGCAATGGTCTTCTTCGGACCTTTACGTGTACGGGCGTTGGTCTTTGTTCTCTGACCGCGTACCGGCAGGCCTTCACGATGACGTCTGCCTCTGTAGGAACCGATTTCTACCAGACGCTTAATGTTGAGGGATTCTTCTCTACGGAGATCACCTTCGACTTTGTAGTCAGCAAGAGCGTTGCGGATCTTTGCAACGTCATCTTCTGTCAGATCTCTCACTCGGATATCAGGATTGATTCCTGCTTTGCTTAAGATTTCTTTGGAAAGAGTGGGGCCAATTCCATAAATATAAGTTAAGCCGATCTCAACGCGCTTATCTCTTGGTAAGTCTACACCAGCTATACGTGCCATCTACTCTTTAACCTCCTTTTAATTAACCTTGTCTCTGCTTATGTTTCGGATTTTCACAAATGACCATTACACGGCCTTTGCGTTTGATGATCTTGCACTTGTCGCACATCTTTTTAACGGACGGTCTGACCTTCATCTTGGTTCCTCCTTACTTACTTGTAACGATAGGTAATCCTGCCGTGCTCTAAATCGTAGGGCGTCAATTCTACTGTTACCTTATCCCCGGGCAGTATACGGATGAAATTCATCCTCATTTTGCCGGAAATAGTAGCCAGCACAATATGGCCGCCGTTTTCCAGTTTGACACGGAACATGGCGTTTGGAAGTTTTTCTACTACTTTGCCTTCCACTTCAATAACGTCTGCCTTGCTCATGAGAGCCTCCTTTGGCTTACATATACTGTCCGCTGGTAACGATATCAGTCGCGCAGCGTCAGAATTTTAGGACCATCTTTTGTAATGGCAATGGTGTGTTCGACGTGGGCAGACGGTTTTCCGTCAGCTGTCACTACACCCCAGCCATCGCGAAGAGAAATGATATCAGCACTTCCCATGGTAATCATCGGTTCGATGCAGATAACCATGCCTTCTTCCAGACGCGGCCCATGACCTGGCGTTCCGTAATTCGGAATTTCCGGATCTTCGTGCATGTCTGTTCCGATACCATGGCCCACATATTCCCGAAGAACGCCGTAGCCGTATGGTTTCACATAGCTTTCCACGGCATGGCCGATGTCGCCTACGGTGTTGCCCACCACTGCCTGCTTGATGCCGGCAAAGAGTGCGCCTTCCGTAGCCTTTATCAGCTGCATATTCTTCTTGTTTGTATGGCCTACCGGAACGGTGATACAGGAGTCACCCATGTAACCATTTAATTCTACCACAAGATCGATAGAAATGATATCACCTTTTTTTAAAATTTTTCTTGCTGAAGGAATTCCGTGGACTACAGTGTCATTGACCGATGCGCAGATGGATCCGGGATAACCTTCGTATCCTTTTTCTGCAGGTGTGCCGCCCCGATCTCTGATGAATTTTTCAGCCAGGTGGTCAAGATCAAGAGTGCTCATGCCCGGCTTCACTGCTTTTTCCAGCATAGAGAGCGTTTCCGCAGTCAGACGGCTGGCTGCGGCAATCTTCTCTATTTCTTCCGGTGTATGGATGATAATCATTTAGAAGCCTTCTTTAAAGCATCCTGGATATCAGCATATACCTTGTCCATGGACTGGTCTCCGTCGATTTCATAGTACCGGCCGCTGACCTTGTAGTAGTCGATGAGCGGCTTGGTGGATGTTTCATACACATCCAGGCGCTGGGAGATGGTCTTTTCATTATCATCAGCCCGCTGGTACAGTTCACCGCCGCAGTTGTCGCAGATGCCTGCCTGCTTCGGGGGACGGAATTCTTTGTGGAAGGAAGCTCCACACTTTTTGCAAACCAGTCTTCCGCTTACTCTCTTGATGATGTCATCGCGGTTGGCTTTGATGCCGATGACAGCAGTAAGCTGGATTCCCAGTTCATGAAGGATGGCATCCAGGGCAGAGGCCTGGGCGGTGGTGCGGGGGAATCCGTCAAGGATCCATCCCTTTTTGCAGTCGTCCTGGGCCAGTCTTTCCTTTACGATGCCCACAGTTACACTATCCGGAACAAGGGCTCCCTTGTCCATATAGCTTTTAGCTTCCTTGCCGAGAGCAGTTCCCGATTTCACAGCGGCACGGAACATGTCGCCTGTTGCAATCTGGGGGATGCCGTAATCACGAATGAGCTTTTCTGCCTGGGTGCCTTTGCCGGCGCCGGGAGGTCCCATTAATAAGATATACATATCCTGCTCCTTATCTTACAAAAGCCTTATTTAATAAAGCCCTGATAGTTTCTTGTAACCATATAAGACTGTGCCTGTCTCATGGTGTCCAGTGCAACGCCGACGATAATGAGGAGGGAGGTACCACCGAAGTACACGCCCTGGATGCCGGTAATGTTTCCGATGAAGTTCGGAAGGATTGCAATGAATGCCAGGAAAACGGCGCCGGTCAGAGTGATTCTGGACAAAACCTTATCTACATACATCATGGTGGGCTGTCCCGGGCGGATGCCTGGAATGAAGCCGCCGTATTTCTTCATATTATCTGCCAGGTCCTTAATGTTCACGGAGATGGCGGTATAGAAATAGGTGAAGATAAAAATGAGGAAACCGTAGCAGATGGTGTTTGGCCAGGTGCCCCATCCGAAGAAGCTGCCCACAGCCTGTACCCAGCTCACATGGATGAACTGCGCCAGGGTAATGGGGAGCATGAGAATGGAGGAAGCAAAGATGATGGGGATAACGCCGGCCTGGTTTACCTTGAGAGGCAGGTAGGTGGAGTGACCGCCATACATTCTGCGTCCAATCACACGCTTTGCGTACTGGATAGGAATCCTTCTCTGTCCTTCGTTCACTTCGATAACCATGAGAATCATGGCCAGCGCAATGACCAGGAACAGGAGAAGCTGGAAGGGGGAAATGGTGCCGACCTTGAGGTAATCCACCACGGTGGAAATAGCCTGCGGGAAGCGGGCTACGATGCCGCAGAAGATGATAAGGGAAATACCGTTGCCGATACCATGTTCCGTAATCTTATCGCCGATCCACATGAGGAGGCAGGTGCCTGCGGTGAGGACAACGATAACAAAAAAGAAATACAGCCAGCTGTTATCAACAAGGGCATTGTTGATACGCAGGGCATAGGTCATGCCGAATGCCTGCACAGCTGCCAGGAAAATGGTGAAATATCTTGTGACTTTCTGGATTTTCTTGTATCCTTCGGCGCCGTCTTTTCTCCATTCTTCCAGGGTGGGGATGACAGCGGTCAGGAGCTGCATAATAATGGATGAGTTGATGTACGGGGTGATACTCATGGCAAATATGGAGAATTTGCTGAGTGCCCCGCCGGCGAAGAGGTCGAGGAAACCGAAAAGGTTGCCTGAAGTGAAGAGGCTCTCAATCACCGATGAATCAACCCCCGGCACGGGGATATGGACCCCGAGACGGAAGATGACAAACATCAGGAAAGTGAAAAGAATGCGATCTTTGAGTTCTTTATTTGCAAAAAAGTTTGCTAAAGTAGATCCCATATCAGATCACCTCTACTTTTCCACCTGCTGCTTCGATTTTCTGCTGAGCGGTCTTGGTGAACCCCTGTGCTCTTACGGTCAGAGCCTTGGACAGTTCACCGTTTCCCAGTACACGTACACCATCGAGAACGTTCTTCAGAATACCTGCTTCAACGAGGGCAGCGGGATCAACGACAGCGTTGGCATCGAAACGATTCAGCTGTTCCACATTGATTTCAGCATATTCCTTAGCTAATACATTTTTAAAACCGCGCTTTGGAAGACGACGGTACAGAGGCATCTGGCCGCCTTCAAATCCAGGACGGACACCGCCGCCGGTTCTGGCGTTCTGGCCTTTCGCACCGCGGGTAGCCTGTTTGCCCATGCCGCTTCCGAGGCCTCTGCCTACGCGACGACGTACTCTTGTGGAGCCTTCAGCCGGTTTCAGTTCATGCAGTTTCATCAGTGCACCTCCTTCTTATTATTCTGCTTCTTTGCATTCAACCAGATGCTGGACATGATGAATCATACCTTTAATCTGGGGGGTAAGTTCTTTTTCTACAGAGGAATTGGTCTTATGAAGGCCAAGAGCCTTGATAGTAGCGATATGTTCCGGTCTGGAGCCAATCACGCTTTTCTTCAGTGTAATAATAACTTTCATGAGGGGCCCCCTTAGTTGTAAATTTCGTCCAGGCTCTTTCCGCGGAGTGCTGCAACAGTTTCTGCATTTTCAAGCTTGGAGAGACCGTCCATGGTAGCTCTAACCATGTTGATGGGGTTGGAGGAACCGAGGGACTTGGTCAGAATGTTACGGATGCCTGCCAGAGCCAGTACGGCACGAACCGGGCCGCCGGCTTTGATACCGGTACCTTCGGCAGCAGGTTTCATAATAACCTTGCCGGCGCCGTAGATGCCCAGCATAGGATGGGGAATGGTTCCGTTCTTCAGAGCCACGGTAATCATGTTTTTCTTAGCGTCTTCAACGCCTTTGCGGATAGCTTCAGGAACTTCGGCTGCCTTGCCCAGGCCTGCGCCTACCTTGCCTTTGCCATCACCGACTACTACGACTGCAGCAAAGGAAAAACGACGGCCGCCTTTTACGACTTTAGCAACGCGGTTGATGAAAACGACGTTTTCCTGTAAGTCGGATTCCTGTTTTTCAAATCTTGGCATGTGCTTTCTCCTTTACCTTAAAATTTCAAGCCGGCTTCGCGGGCACCTTCAGCCAGAGCCTGCACTCTGCCGTGATAGATATAGCCGCCGCGATCAAATACTACGGTTTCAATGCCCTTTTCCAGAGCTCTCTTGGCAACGAGGGCACCTACAGCCTTAGCAGCTTCTGCATTGCCGCCGTAGGGGAACTGTGCCTTGATTTCTTTATCTAAGGTATTAGCCGATACCAGGGTTACGCCAGCTTCATCATCAATGACCTGTGCGTAAATGTTAGCCAGGGATCTGAACACATTGAGACGCGGGCAGGCAGCAGTACCGGAGATTTTCTTACGAAGACGCAGATGACGGCGGATGACCGCATTTCTGCTTGCATTTTTACGCATATTTTTCTACCTCCTGTCTTACTTTGTTGCGCCGGTCTTACCAGCCTTACGGCGTACGTATTCACCGGAATAACGGATACCCTTGCCTTTGTAAGGTTCCGGTTCTCTCCAGGCGCGGATTTCAGCTGCTACCTGGCCAACCATTTCCTTATCAGCGCCGGATACCAGGATCACAACGGAAGACGGGGTTGTAATTGTAATGCCTTCCGGCGGAGTGATGATAACCGGATGGGAGAAACCGAGGGCCAGCTTCAGGTTCTTACCCTGCATCTGTGCATTGTAGCCAACGCCCTGGATTTCCAGTTTCTTTTCGAAGCCCTGTGTTACGCCAACAACCATGTTGTTGATCAGGGTACGGGTCAGTCCGTGCAGGGAACGGTTTTTGATTTCATCATTGGGACGGGAAACAAGGATTTCATTGTTTTCCATCTTAATGTCCATTTCTTCATTCAGTGTACGGGACAGTGTTCCTTTCGGGCCCTTAACTGTCACTGTATGGCCGTCAATCTTGACTTCCACACCAGCCGGGACCGCAATAGGTTTCTTGCCAATTCTTGACATTCTATACCTCCAACGGATTACCAGACAAACGCAAGAACTTCACCGCCAAGGCCTTCTCTACGAGCTGCCTTGTCAGTCATGATGCCCTTGGATGTGGAAATAACTGCAATACCGAGACCGCCGAGAACCTTCGGCAGTTCTTCTTTGCCTGCATATACTCTCAGGCCCGGTTTGGAAATTCTCTTCAGACCTTTGATGACCTTTTCACGGTTAGCGCCGTATTTCAGGGAAACACGGAGAACCTGGTGGCCTTCCACTTCGATCTGTTCTACGTTTTTGATAAAGCCTTCATCTTTTAAAATCGCAAGCACAGCTGCCTTAATTTTAGAAGCAGGCATATCTACCTTATCATGATATGCATCGTTCGCATTACGAATACGGGTAAGCATATCCGCAATTGGATCGGTTGTTACCATTATTTAATCCTCCTCCCGAATTACCAGCTGGCTTTTCTAATACCCGGAATTTCGCCGTTGTAAGCCAGGTCACGGAACTGGTTACGGCAAATTCCGAATTTACGCATATAGCCGTGGGGACGGCCTGTCAGTTTGCAACGGTTATGCAGACGTGTGGGGGAAGCGTTGCGGGGCAGTTTGGAAAGGGCTTCCCAATCGCCTGCTTCCTTCAGAGCCTGACGTTTGGCTGCATATTTCTGAACGGCGAGTTCTCTCTTCTTCTCGCGTTCCAACATAGACTTCTTTGCCATATTGTCCTCCGATTATTTCTTGAACGGCATGCCGAACTGGCGCAGGAGCTCGCGGGCTTCTTCATCAGTCTTAGCCGTAGTTACAACAATGATATCCATGCCACGGATTCTGTCGATCTTTTCATAATCAACTTCCGGGAAAATCAGCTGTTCCTTTACGCCGAATGCATAGTTTCCACGGCCGTCGAAGCTCTGGTCGCTGATACCACGGAAATCGCGGACGCGGGGAAGAGCGATGTTGATGAGACGATCGAGGAATTCGTACATTCTGTCACCACGAAGGGTAACTTTGCAGCCCAGGGGCATTCCTTCACGGATGTGCCATGCAGCCAGGGATTTATGAGCCTTGCAGATCATCGGCTGCTGGCCGGTAATAGCTGCAAGATCGGATGCTGCTGCATCAACTGCCTTAGAGTTTTCAGTAGCTTCGCCTACACCGATGTTGATGACAATCTTTTCCAGCTTCGGGATTTCCATGTCATTCTTGTAGCCGAACTTTTCGCGCATGCTGTTCTTAATCTGCGCTTTGTACAAATCATTTAATCTGGACACTTGTTATCCTCCTTCCCGCTTAAGCCTTGTCAATAATAGCGCCGCTCTTAACGGCTGCCCTTACATAAGAGCCGTCCTTCTGCTGGACTTTCTTTACGCGGGTCGGTTTCTTGGATTCCGGATCCAGGATCATGACCTTGGAGGCATAAATCGGAGCTTCTTTCTCGATAATGCCGCCCTTGGGATTAGCCTGGGTCGGTTTTGTGTGTTTCTTAACCATGTTGACGCCTTCAACGACTACACGGCCTTCCTTCGGCATAGCAGCTTTGATTTTACCCTGCTTGCCTTTATCCTTGCCGGAAATAACGACAACTGTGTCTCCGGTCTTTACATGCAGTTTCTGACTCATCATTTGCCTCCCTATTAGAGCACTTCCGGAGCCAGGGAAATAATCTTCATGAAATCTCTTTCACGGAGTTCTCTTGCTACCGGTCCAAAAATACGTGTTCCTACCGGGCTCTTGTCGTCTTTAATAATAACAACTGCGTTTTCATCAAAGCGGATGTGGGATCCGTCGCTGCGGCTTACGCCGTTTACGCTGCGGACTACAACAGCCTTGACTACCTGGCCCTTCTTAACAACGCCGCCGGGGGTTGCATCTTTGACCGTGCAAACCACAATATCACCGATATTGCCGCTCTTACGGAAGGAACCACCCAGAACTTTAATAACCAGGACGTTCTTAGCACCGGTATTATCCGCAACGTTGAGTCTGCTTTCCTGCTGAATCATCGTGCCTATCCTCCTATAATTATCTTTCTATATCAGTTCTGACGGGCAACGATTTTCTCAACTCTCCAACGCTTGTCGCGAGACAGCGGGCGAGTTTCGACGATGCGTACCGTGTCACCGACACGGCATTCGTTGTTTTCGTCATGCGCTTTGAACTTGGTTGTGGTATTAATAGATTTTTTGTACAGCTTGTGGGGAACTTTACGTTCTACAGCAACAACGACGGTTTTGTCCATCTTATCGCTGACAACAATTCCCTGGCGCACCTTGCGCAACTTTCTTTCTTCTGCCACGTTGAGATCCTCCTTTGGATTAACCGTCATGCCTTCTTGGCAGCCTTCAATTCTTCTTCACGCTGAACAGTTTTGATTCTTGCGATGGTCTTCTTTACTTCGCGAATACGCATCGGATTTTCAAGCTGTCCTGTAGCGAGCTGAAAACGGAGGTTAAACAGTTCTTCCTTTAAGCCGGCAACCTTTTCATCTAATTCGGCAGTGCTCAGGTTACGAATTTCATTGACCTTCATTTTATTCACCTGCCACTTCTTGTCCTTTAACTACAAACTTTGTCTTGATCGGCAGCTTGTGACCTGCAAGGCGCATAGCTTCCTTTGCAGCTTCCACGGGGATGCCGCCCATTTCGAACATAACACGGCCGGGTCTCACAACTGCTACCCAGTATTCTACAGCACCTTTACCGGAGCCCTGACGGGTGCCGATCGGTTTAGCGGAAACCGGTTTGTCCGGGAAAATCTTAATCCAGACCTTGCCGCCGCGCTTGGTATAACGGGTCATAGCAATACGGGCTGCTTCGATCTGACGGCTGGTGATCCAGGAAGGTTCCAGGGCAACCAGGCCATATTCACCGTAGGTTACGGTGTTTCCACGATGTTCCTTGCCTTTCATACGGCCGCGGAACTGTTTACGATATTTTGTACGCTTTGGAATTAACATCAGGAATCACTCCTTTCAGAGTTTTTCGGTCTGCGTTCTCTGCGATCACCACGGCGGCCGCCTCTTCTGTTGCCTTCGTGACGGTTGCCTCTGTCCTTGTTTGTGCGGGTGTTTTCGTTTTCATCCACAACCTGGCCGGGAGCGAGTTCGCCTTTATAAATCCAGACTTTAACGCCGATAGCACCATAGGTGGTGTGGGCTGCGGTTACACCGTAGTCGATGTTGGCGCGGAGAGTCTGAAGGGGAATGGAACCTTCACGGTAGCTTTCGCTGCGGGCGATTTCTGCACCGCCGAGACGGCCGGAAACGGTTACCTTAATACCTTTAGCGCCTGCGCGCATGGTTCTGCCTACAGCCTGTTTAACGGCACGGCGGAAGCCGATACGTCTTTCCAGCTGGGAAGCAATGTTTTCAGCAACCAGGATAGCGCTCATGTCGGTGGATTTGATTTCAAGGATATCAATGTCCACTTCCTTATCAGTTACAGCAGCCAGGGCTTTCTTGATATCCTCAATGCCTGTGCCGCCGCGGCCGATAACCATGCCCGGTTTAGCAGTATAAATGGCAAGCTTTACTCTGTTGCCTACACGTTTAATGCCAATCTTGGAAATGCCTGCGACAAACAGGTGCTTCTTTAAAAACTGGCGGATTTTGGCATCTTCCACAAGCAGTGCAGCATAATCTTTTTCTGCAAACCATTTGGAATCCCAGTCATCGATCACGCCTACACGCATTCCATGCGGATTAACTTTCTGACCCAAAACGTTTCCCTCCTTCGATTACTCTTTTTCAGAAACTTTTACCGTCAGTGTGCTGGTACGTTTCATAATCCCGAAAGCCTGTCCACGGGAACGTGGATGTACACGCTTCATGATCGGGCCTGCATCTACATAAATTGTGGAGATGTAGAGATTGTCAATGTTCATGTTGTTGTTATTTTCTGCATTTGCCATGGCGCTCCGGAGGGTCTTTTCAACCACGATGGAAGCTGCCTTGTGGGTATTGCGCAGAATGGAGATAGCTTCTCCCGCTTTCTTGCCGCGGACAAGGTTAGCTACGATGCGGACCTTGCGGGGAGAAATGCGGACATTTCTTGAAATTGCCTGAACTTCCATTTTATTCCTCCCTGTTATTTACCTGCAGCGGCCTTATCACTCTTGTTGTGGCCCTTGAAAGTACGGGTCGGAGCGAATTCGCCAAGCTTATGGCCAACCATATCTTCAGTGATGTAAACCGGTACATGCTTTCTTCCGTCGTGAATCGCAATGGTGTGACCTACGAAACTCGGAAGGATAGTAGAAGCACGGGACCAGGTTTTTACAATTTTCTTATCGTTAGCTGCGTTCAGTGCGTCAATCTTCTTTACCAGAGAGAAAGCGACGAACGGGCCTTTTTTTACGGATCTGGACACTTTTACTCCTCCTTATCTTACTTGCGTCTCTTAACAATCAGTTTGGTAGACGCTTTTCTGTTGTCGCGGGTCTTCACGCCGTAAGCAGGCTTGCCCCACGGGGTAACAGGACGCTTACGTCCGACAGGAGCTTTACCTTCGCCGCCGCCATGCGGATGGTCATTCGGGTTCATTACAACGCCGCGGGTGGTCGGACGAACGCCGAGCCAGCGGTTTCTTCCTGCTTTGCCCAGGGTAATGTTTTCATGGTCATCATTGCCCACGATACCGATGGTAGCGCGGCAGCGGATATGTACCTTGCGCAGTTCGCCGGAAGGCAGACGGAGCAGTGCATAATCCCCTTCTTTAGCCATGAGCTGAGCGCTTGCGCCGGCAGAACGGACCATCTGGCCGCCCTTGCCGATCTTCAGTTCCACGTTATGAACGATGGTACCAAGAGGAATATTGGTGAAAGGCAGGCAGTTGCCTACTTTAATATCGGATTCCGGACCGCTGGTGACAACGTCGCCAACCTTGAGTCCTTTAGGAGCCAGGATGTAACGTTTTTCGCCGTCTGCATACTGGAGCAGAGCGATGCGGCAGGTACGGTTAGGATCGTATTCGATGGTAGCAACCTTAGCCGGAATGTTATCCTTGTTTCTCTTGAAATCGATGATTCTGTACTGACGTTTATGACCGCCGCCCTGATGGCGAACTGTCATTTTGCCGGAGCCATTGCGACCGCCATGATTATGAACAGGAGCCAGAAGGGATTTTTCCGGTTTAGCTGTTGTGATTTCATCAAAAGTGGAAACGGTCATCTGACGGCGTCCGGGAGTGTACGGTTTAAAAGATTTATAAGCCATTGATTTACTCCTCCTTACGCTTCGAAGAGCTCAATTGTTTCGCCCGGTTTAAGGGTAACAACTGCTTTCTTCCAATCACTGCGACGACCCTGGGTGCGGCCCAGACGTTTCATCTTGCCTTCATAACGCATGGTGTTCACAGCCTGAACTTTGACTTTGAAAATCTGTTCCACAGCCTGGCGGATTTCGACCTTCGTTGCAGCAAGGGGCACGCGGAAGGTGTACTTTCTTTCTTCCATGAGAGCCGTGGTCTTTTCGGTGATAATCGGTTTAATGAGGATGTCACGTGCTTCCATTATGCGAGTACCTCCTCAATCTTCTTGACAGCTTCCTGGGTGAGGAACAGCTTGTCATAATTTACAATATCATAGATGTTGATTCCGCTTGGTACATAAGCCTTTACGCCGGGAATGTTTCTTGCGGAAAGAACAGTGTTTTCTGCTGCGTCGCCGCCGTCAACGATGAGGGCCTTGCCTGCGTTGAATGCGGAAAGCATCTTAACAACTTCCTTAGTCTTCGGTGCATCGAAATGGATGGTATCGATAACTACCAGTTCGTTAGCACGGAGCTTTTCGGAAAGAGCAGATTTAACAGCCAGCTGGCGAGCCTTTTTCGGCATAGCCTTTGCATGGCTTCTGGGGGTCGGTCCGAATACGGTGCCGCCGCCAACCCACAGTGGGGAGCGGATGGATCCGACTCTGGCACGGCCTGTGCCCTTCTGCTTCCAGGGCTTCTTGCCGCCGCCGCGGACAAGGCCTCTGGTCTTTGTGGCGTGGGTGCCGAGGCGTTCATTAGCCATCTGGCGAACCACTGCCTGGTGAATAACAGCTTCGTTGTAGTCTACGCCAAAGACGCTGTCATTCAGCTCTATTTCACCGGTTTCCTGGCCGGCTACATTATACAGCTTTACTTTCGGCATTGAGATGTTCCTCCCTTAATCAGAACAATTTTCTGTTGTTCCAGACAATATTATTTTACAGGCTTTACAGTTTCCTGTACCATGACGAGGCTTCCCTTAGCGCCGGGGATCCCGCCTTTGACAAGCATAAGATTACGGGCAGTATCAACTCTTACTACCTGAAGATGCTGAACAGTGACTCTTTCGCCGCCCAGCTGTCCCGGCATCTTCTTGCCTTTGAATACCTTTCCGCCGCCGCCGGACATACGAGCACCGAGGGATGCTGTCTGGCGATGGTTCTTGGAACCGTGGCTTTCAGGGCCGCGCTGGTGATTCCAACGTTTAATGGTGCCGGCGAAACCTTTACCGCGGCTGGTGCCGATTACGTCTACAATTTCGCCTTCTGCGAAGATATCAGCAGCCAGAGTTTGGCCTACTGTGTAAGACGGCTTTTCAGCGAGTCTGTATTCACGCAGATATTTAACCGGATCAATACCAGCCTTTTCAAACTGACCTTTTACAGGTTTTGTCAAATGTTTTTCTTTGACAGCGCCATAACCGAGCTGAACAGCATTGTAACCATCGCTTTCAACGGTTTTAACAGCTGCTACAACGTTTGGCAGAACTTCAATAACACTTACCGGAACCAGGTCGCCGTTTTCAGCGAACACCTGGGACATTCCTAATTTTGTTCCCAAAATAGCCTTAGACATCTTTGCACCTCCTTACAGTTTAATATCAATGCTGACACCGGCTGGGAGTTCCAGTCTCATCAGCGCATCCGCGGTCTTCTTGGACGGATCGAGGATGTCAATAAGTCTCTTGTGGATACGCATTTCAAACTGTTCACGGCTGTCCTTGTTGACATGCGGAGAACGGAGAATGGTATACACGTTCCGTTCCGTGGGGAGCGGAATCGGACCGGAGACACGGGAACCTGTTCTCTTAGCAGTTTCCGCGATCTTCGCTGCGCTCTGATCAACAGCTTTGTGATCATAGCCTTTCAGCCGAATTCTGATTTTTTCCTGTTTCGACATTACATAAACCTCCTACGTTCATTTCCTGAATGAACTGCTCCGTGGAAATTCCCCTGCAGTGCAGGCCACCTTCCACTTCATAGTTTTGACTGACTCATCTGCCCCTTCGCCCTCGTACGAAAGGCCGCAAACGTTCAGCCTTTAAATCATACTATTTTCCATGGTCGAATGCAAGTGTTTCATCAAAATCTAATAATTTTATTGAGAAATCTCCTGCGCTCGATAAATACTAATCGCATCGCTATTAGGCATGCCTTATCTTTACATAAACACGCCTCCTGGTGTGTACCTTCTTACATGAAATTTTGATAAAATTTTCATATCACACCGTTCCAATAGCAAAAAACGCCTGCCACAGGACGCAGCAGGCGCTCTTTTATTATACATATATATGCCGGCTATCAGCTTACCGCTGTCCGCTTTCCGCTATCGGCTGTCCGACATCCATGCTTTGCCTTCAGTCAATAGTGCGCAGCAGACGGCGGTCTGCTAACTGCTATCCGCCAATCGCTTTCCGCCGAGCATCGTCATTCTGAGCGAAGCGAAGAATCTCGGTGCGTGCCGTTAGTGTCTCAAAGGCCGGTAAATACCGGTCGGCGGACAGCGGAAAGACGATAGACGATAGATGATAGATGATAGATGATAGATGATAGATAGCAGACAATAGCCGATAGCCGACAGCTGATTGCCGATAGCTGACAGCCGACAGCCGGCAGCCGACAGCCGACAACCGATTGCTCCGCCAACCGCCTTCCGCTTACCGCTTTCCGCCGGGCATCGTCATTCTGAGCGAAGCGAAGAATCTCGGTGCGCGCCGTTAGTGTCTCAAAGGCTCGTAAATACCGGTCGGCGGACAGAGGAAAGAAGATAGACGATAGAAGATAGAAGATAGATGACAGCGGACGGCCGACAGCTGACAGCCCACCAGCCCACTAGTCCACCAGCCCACCAGCCCACCAGCCCACTATCATATGATATAATATTCCTGTATGAAACGGAGGTTTTGTAAAATGAAAGTAACTTATGATGACGCTTTATTTGATACCATTCCCGGCCTGTGCGTAGGCATCCTGGCCATCCGCGCCGTGGACAACCGGGGCGTGAACCTGGAAGCCGAAGCCTTCCGCCGCCGCTGCTGCACCGAAGCCAACCTTCTCCTCAAGATGAACCCTGCCATGGCAGACGGAGAAATCAAACGCTACGACGACGCCCTGGCCCATCTTCACATGAAAGGCACCACCGCCATTTCTTCCCTCTTCAAAGAATACAAGAAAGAACTGGGCATCGAAGAGGAAGAAGAAGCCAAGGCAGGAGATGACTACGAAATCCTCTCCCAGCCCAAAGCCGCCAGCCTTGACGAACTGGCAGGCTCCGACGTGCTCCCCCGCATGAACCCCGTCATGGACATGGTACGGGGCGGCATGCTCAAATTCCACGTAGACATCCACGCCTTCGACATGGGCGACCGGAAGGCGCCCCTTACCGTCCACCGGAAAGACAGCGAATGGGTGGTATCCCTGGGAGACGAAACCGCCGTCCGCCACTGGTACTGCGAAGACGGCACTGCCGGAAAAGTGGACGAAAACTCCGAAAACATCCTCATCCTCATCACCGGCTTTGCACCAAACCGCAAAAAAGTGGCAGCCGCCAGAAACGAACTGGCCCGCCGCATGAAATCCGCCTTCGACCGCTCTGTGGAAGTGGGCTGGCTGGAAGACGGCACCCATGAATTCACCGCTTCCATCTAAAGGAGAACCTATGAAATACGCGGCCATCGACTTTGAAACCGCCTACTGGGGCCCCGCCAACGCCTGCTCCCTGGGCATCGTTGTAAGCGACGGGAGTAAGGTCATCGATGAATGGTACCACCTCATCCGCCCCCTCACATTGAAATTTGATACCGGCTGTATGAAAGTGAACGGCATCCACCCCGAAGACGTGGCAGGTGAAGAACCATTCCCCTACTTCTGGGATGAAATCGCCAAACGGCTGGAAGGCACCATCGTCTTTGCCCACAACGCCCGCTTCGACATGGGCGTCCTCGCCTCCGCCCTGGACACCTACCACCTGCCGGACATCCACTTCCGCTACGGAGACACCGTCATCCTCTCCCGGAAACTGTGGAAAGACATGGAAAACCACAAACTCAATACCGTAGCAGAAAACCTGGGTTTTTCCTTCAACCACCACCAGGCCCTGGACGACGCCAGAGCCTGCGAATACATCGTCCGGAAGGCCCTGGAACAGACCGCCCTCCCCTCGGTGGAAGCCCTCATGAAAGAAACCGGCCAGCCCTTGAAACGGTTCGCCGTGAAAAGAGGACAAAGGAAACTGGCGACCTAAGGGGCGCTCTGCGCCCCCGGGTTCAGAGGGTTCAGAAGGTTCAAAGGGGAAGGAAACGCCCGCATTGCGGGCGTTATTTTTATATGCCGCCTAACGGCGGCCATAGCGGTGGGCCCCCTTATGATGAAAAGGGCGCCTTTTTGTATTAAACCTAAAAAACCCGCCCTGTCGGGCAGGGAAAACATGCCAACCGGGCTTCGCCCGTTGGAAATGCACCCCCTCTGCCGCCTGCGGCGGCGTCTCCCCCGGAGGGGGAGATTTGCTCTATTCTTCTCCTTGCGCTAACTTAAGCTGCTCATTATATAGCGGAGAGAAAAGTTCCCCCTCCGGGGTGGCAAAGGAACTGGATTCGTAGGGGAGTGCAACGACCTGAGAATCCAGTGACATGCTTCCCTTTAGGAGAAAGGTGGTGCGTTAGCACCAAAAGGGGTGCATTTCCTACGGGCCGAAGGCCCGGTTGTATGGTTTTCTTTCCTCTACCGTCATAATCACCAATTGACTATAATACCCAGCACCCATAGTGCCCCCGCTTGCGGGGTGGCAAGGGAACTGGAGTCACACCAGCGAACTGGATTCGTAGGGGAGCGCTAGCGACCTGAGAATCGTGTGAACCCTTTTCCGCGGAGAAAGGTGGTGCCGAAGGCACCAAAGGGGGAAAGCGCCGAAAGGATACAAGAAGAATATGCCTCAATGGTTTACCCGTCCCAATCTCCCGTTTCCCCTTGAGGGGAACGCCGCGAAGCGGCAAAGGGTGTACGAGGCGGAGCGCCGATATGAAACTCCATTGCCAATCTGCCCGCCAAACGGCGGCCTGCTGTACCTTAGTGCATCTTCCCGGTTCTTACCAACCCCTTCCACCGCTCACGCGGTCCCCCTCCCCCTGCAAGCAGGGGGAGGCAAGTTTTCATGCACGTGGCCCTTTTCGCCCCGATGGGAAACATGTCACTGGATTCCCACCGGGGCAAAGGTGGTGGCACAGCCACCAAAGGGGGAAGCTCCTGAATGGTGCAGGAATCGTATGGTGTTAACGCTTTTCGTGCCTTTATTATTTTTCCACCCATATCCCATAAAAATTGCTTTTTCCCAAAAATTCCGATTATCAATCGGAATTTTTTTGCTTTTCCGGAACGTTCCCTGTATGTAGGAAATTTCAGACACAAAAGAGGGGCTGTGAAAAAATGTTTAATCATTTTTTCACAGCCCCTTTTCCACCTCGGTTATAAACTCAGAAAATTGCCAAAAATAACAGTATGCTGTTCTCCGCATTGCCATCTCGAGCGGAGCTGCATGTCGATATGAGAGCAAAGGTATTTGGCTCTATTGAGACTCTGAGTCGAGAGATCTCCGCCCCAATGCGGCTTGTGCCATTGGGAGAGGGAGATTTCTCCACTCCGCTTCGCTTCGGTCGAAATGACAATGAAGCGGGGTGAGTGTTTGCGTCAATTTGTTCCTTGCAGACCTATGATAAGGCGTCTGCCGCCCAATGTCTAACTATCCGAGGAGAAATCAATCATTTCTTCACAGCCCCTTTTTCCTTTTCATTCATCACAAAAACTCCTGATTCTTCCCATGCTGATGCGCGGTAGGGCCTCAAGGTTACCTTCTTCAGTGAATCGGCCAGGAGCAGCCGCCGAAGCGGAATATCTGTGTCGTCAAAGAAGAAAAAGTACGCTATATTGCCACCAGGATGTCTAACAGGTTTTTCCTCAGGAGTTTTTATAAAGTTTTGGCGCGCCGGAGAGGTGAAATTCATGAATGGCTCCGTTCCTTACTTTCCCGCTTCCATGGATAGAGCGCTTCGCGGGATGATGAAGGACTTTTGCCAGGCCTTTTCGCCTCTCTGATAATATAATCTGTGGTAGAGAGGAGTTGTCTCATTTTAGGGAAAAGGGTTCACAAGGGTTCAGAGAGTTCAAAGGATGGTGCAAAGAGCATATGGCTCATTATCTCCTGCCTCCATTCCTCATTTCCCCTTGAGGGACGCAAGGGTTTGAGCCGTTCCCCTTTTATTCATACTGGCGCCGCAGGCGCCCACCTTCATTTACCATTTACAATTTACCATTTACAATTTTCCCTATGTGTTCCCCGCTTCCCAAGACTCCACAGAAAGCGGCGCAAAAAAGAAGCCCTCCTTCGAGAGCTTCTTTCTTGTTTATGAAACTATATTCTCTTTTCTTTTCAGAAATTAGAATTTGTAGTTCAGGGAAACGGTCCATGCATCGTCCGGATCTTCGCCCTGATCAGCGTCAGCTGCAAATGCATATTCAGCATGGAGCTGTACGTTCTTAGCCAGTGTTACATCGCCCATAGCGTTCCAGAATTTCAGCTTGCCAGCATCAGCAACTGCATCAAGAATATTGGTCTGCCAGCCGGTAGCGCCGAGATATACGCCATTACCTACGTTGTTGTATGCAACGGAGAGATCCCAGGTGCCCGGTTTCTTCCAGTTAGCTGCGCCATAGGAGAGGCCAGCGTTCCAAGCGGTATCTTCCAGAGCACTTGGAGCAGTGGTGTTCTTCCAGTATTCACCGAATACATTGAACTGCTGAACAGGAATGTTCAGGTTAACGCCGAAGAGTTCCGGTTTGGTATTATTGAATGTTACAGCACCATCTTTTTCGGTCTCGGTTACTTTATCATTGTGCTTATCCTGGTAAGAAATGTAGTCTACGCCCAGTTTAGCGAAGTCGAAGTCATAGGCGCCGCGTGCGAAGTAGAAATCTGCTTTGTTGTTGTCTTCTGCATCATATGCAAATGTGCCAGAGGTGCTGTTGAACTGGCCAAAGCCGGTAGCAAGGGACAGTTTGCCATTGTTGTAAGCAGCCTGAATGCCATCGTATCCATCATGACCATTATTCAGCCAGCCTGCCTGGTCGCCGAAGGAAATAGGCTGACGGCCAAGACGTACGGAGAAGTCTTTGCCGAAGTTGTGATTTACATACAACTGATCCATGCTGGAAGTAGATGTATCATTAGCTTTGAACTTCATGTCATTCAGGAAACGGCCCTGTACGTAGGTGGAGTCATTAACCTGGCCACGTACGTTGATACGAATACGGCCATCCCATTTATCCTTCTGATCAAGTGTCTGATCTACATAACGCATACGAGCATCGCCGGACCAGTAAATGTTGCCGACTTTCTTTTCCAGGTTGGAAACGCGAACGCCCAGGTTAGCCAGTTCGTCAGCGTATTCGCCAGCCAGTTTGTCCAGAGTTGCACGCTGTTCAGCGTTCAGCTGGTCTTCTTTAGCCATGAGGCGGGCAATGATCTGAGCCAGTTCATAACGGGTAATGTTTCTTTCGCCTTTGAAGGTGCCGTCCGGATAACCTTCTACAACGCCCTGGTCGGAGAGGTCGGATACTGCCTGGTAAGCCCAGTCATCAGTGGAAACATCGGAGAATGGATTTGCTGCGAAAGCGGAAACGCCAGCAGTCAGTGCAGCTGCAGCTGCGATTGCGAGAATCTTTTTCATAGTTCTTCGCTCCTTTGAAATAAACAATAGAGAAAACGGAGCCCTTTGTTTTTCAGGAGTTCAGATAGAAAGCCTCAGCGCGAGTGACCGTGTTTCCTCTGCCTGCTTTTTTCTCTTACTGTCCGTCCGCCCTGGGAAGGGGGCCTCCTTCCCGCGGCTGTATTTACGGTACCATTTCTCGAAAGAATCCGCAATTACCCTGCTCCGCGCCATGGTCAAGCACTATGTACCTTACTCTAAGTATCTATTTTTGTCCGTGATTTGGGGCTTTCTCTCTTTGCTATAAAATATGCTTCCCCGAGATATAGAAAAATTTTATCCGATTTTCAGGGCCTTTCCTGAGAATGCGGAATCTATGGATACACTTTTTCAGTTTTTTGGCTATATGTATATGCTCTCTACCCCCCCCGATGTACTATTGACAGGTTCTTTACTGCGCGCCTTATACTTATGGCTAAGTTTATGGACAGAACTCCGCAGTTTCCATGGCTTGGAATCCCCTGTTTCTTCGCAAAGCAGGGATTTCTTTCATGTAGAAATTGGAATTTCATTTTAATTCTTATCAGGGGTAAATTTTATGGCAGAACGTTTATATACCATGAAGGATGTGGTGGAGCTCACAGGCATTCCATCCACCACTCTTCGGTTTTACGACAAGAAGGGGCTTCTCCAGTTCGTCCGGAGAAGCGTGGGCGGCGTGCGTATCTTCACGGACCACGACATCGCCATGCTCCGCATGATCCAGTTCCTTCGGAACGTGGATATGCCTATCCAGGAAATCAGCCTGTTCATTTCCCTCTACATGCAGGGTGCCGCCACCCGTCCCCAGCGCATGGAGCTTTACAGGAAGCATATAGAGCAGCTGAAGGAGGATGTGAAGAGCAAGGAAGAGAAACTCTCCGCCGCCTCCTTCATGAACAACCTCCTGGCGGACCGGCTGAAGGCAGGGGAAACGGAAAATGACCTGCCCCTCACTATCCTGAAAAAGGATATTCCTGAGGAAATGAGGAAGTTCTTTACAAGGAACGAGAAGAAATAGGGGGGCGCAAAGCGCCCCCGGGTTCAAAGGGTTCAGAAGGTTCAGAGGGTTCAAAGGGTTGTGGTGGCGGCTGGCGCCGCAAATAAAAAAGGGGCGCGGCTTCGCCGCAGGTTGTGGAGAAGGGTTGTGTTCGCTTCGCTCAGGGGGCGACGGCCCTTTGGGCCGAGGATTGTGGTGGCGCCTTCGGCGCAGTTTTATAGGCCGCCCTTGGGTCTGCTTTGGCATGCGTGTCATTTTAGCTGCTTACCAACCCCTTCCACCGCTCACGCGGTCCCCCTCCCCCTGCAGGCAGGGGGAGGCAGGTTGAAGGTACATAAGCGGCCCTCTCTGCATAAAAGGGGGGAGCGCAGGAGCTAGCGGCGATAAAGCGATTTCTATCACTTCTCCATGTACCATTCTGATGAATCAGCCGCCTGCGGCGGCTTTTCCCCCTTTGGTGCCTGTCGGCACCACCTTTCCCCCGCTGTGCGGGGGCACAATAAACCGCAGATAAGCCTCTAAAATCCCCCTCCGAGGTGCACATAGAGTAATTTATCATATAATTCTTTTACTAACTCTCCCCCATCAAAAAAAGACCGGCGGCGGCCGGTCTTTTTTGTGCCCATTTTATCGGAGTTCGTAGTTGTAGTCTTCTTTGAGGATGTGGATGGCGCCCATGTCGCCTTTCATGGCTGCTTTGATAAGCCACTGCATGGCGGCTTTTTCGTCTTTTTCTACGCCTTCGCCGCTGGAGAGGGCATAGCCGTAGTGGGCCATGCCGAAGGGGTCTCCTTTTTCGGCGGCTTTTTTGTAGAGTTTCACTGCCTCGCCGATGTCTTCGTCCACGCCGATGCCTGCTTCGTAGCAGAGGCCCAGGGCGGACCAGGCTGCGGGAATTTCATTTCTGGCGGCCCGTTTGTAGCATTCGAAGGCTTTGGCTGCGTGGTCTTTGTCTGTGCTGTGGCTGAAGGCGAGGCCCAGGCGGAGGAAGGCTTCTTTGTCTCCCAGGGTTTCAGCTTCTTCTGCCATGTGCCAGGCTTTTCCGGGGTCTGTGCTGCCGGCGGCACCGGTAATGTATTCTCCGCAGGCCACGGAGAGGAAGCCCCGGAGGGTCATGTCGCCGTCGGGGTCGCCGGCGTCTCTTCCTTTCCGTATCCACATTTCGGCGGCGGAGAGGTCTTTCTGGGTGCTGGTGCCGGAGGCGTAGAACATGCCGGTCATAAGCATGGCGCCGCTGTCGCCGCGCTCTGCGGCGAGGAGGTAGTAGCGGAAGGCTTTGTCGTAGTTGACTTTGCCCATGATGCCTTCGTCGTAGATTTTTCCCAGAAGGGAGGCGGCTTCGGCGCTGCCGTCGTCGGAGCAGTGCTCCAGCATTCTCCTGGCTTTTCTTGGGTTCGGTTTGTTCCCGTTAATGCCGCGGAGGTAGAGTTTGCCCAGCTGCAGGCCTGCGTCTTCGATGCCGTATTCTACGCTGATTTTGTAGCAGTTTTCCGCTTTGTTTTCGTCTTTGTCCACGCCGTCGCCTTTTTCCCATTGGCGGCCCAGGACGTAGATTTCATAGGCTGCTTCTCTGGCGCCCATATTGGTTGCCTTTCTGAAGTATGCTACTGCCTCGTCCATATCCCCCATATGAAGGCAGTCCTGCCCCATGGAGTAGTAATATTCCATCATTCGATCAGATGCCATAATAGTCCTGCTCCTTTTTGAAATTTCTCCAGAAAGGCTTGCCCTTTCATGAAGATTATCTGAATTCTTTGCAGAGGTCTTCGAAGAGTGCTTCGGAGGGCTTTTCTACGTGGTCAATGAGCCGTACGTCTTTGGACGGAACGATGTCGCCGAAGGGGATTCCTTCTTTTTCTTCGTAGATGACGCCGGTGACAAGACTGTCTGTTTCCGACAGAAGGTGGAAGGCTTCGGCTTTGCTGGTGGGGTCATAGTTTTCGCGGAGGTCGGAAATCTTTTTCAGGTGTTCGTTGTACCACTGGACGGTGTTCATGTGGTTGAAGGTGACGCAGGGGGTGAAGATGTTCACGTAGGAGAATCCTTTGTGGTCCACTGCTTTTTCGATGATGTCCACCAGGTTTCTGCCGTCGATGGCGTAGGCCTGGGCTACGAAGGTGGCGCCGGCGGCAATGGCCATGGCCGGTACGGCCAGCGGGGTCAATGGGTTTCCGTCGGGGGTTGTCTTGGTGACGAAGCCTTTGGAGGAAGCCGGTGATGTCTGGCCTTTGGTGAGGCCGTAGACCTGGTTGTCGAAGACCAGGTAGGTAATGTCCATATTTCTCTTCATGGCATGCATGGCGTGGCCGAGGCCGATGGCGTAGGAGTCGCCGTCGCCGGAGCATACGATGAGGTGGGTGTCTTTGTTGGCGCATTTGATGCCCTGGGCGAAGGGAAGGGCCCTGCCGTGGGTGGTGTGGGCGCCGTAGCAGTACTGGTAGCCGCCGATACGGGAGGAGCAGCCGATGCCGGAAATCAGGGTGATTTCTTCGTTGGCCCATCCTTTTTTGGCGCAGACGGCGGAAATGGCGTTCTGGATGCCGTAGTCGCCGCAGCCGGGGCACCAGTTCGGTACGATTGTATTTTTATAGTCTCTCGGTGAAGCCATAATCAGAAGACCTCCTTGGCTTTGTTCACAATGGTAGAAGTGGTAAATGGTGTGCCGTCGTACTGGAGGAGCGACAGCAGTTTGTCATGGCAGTCGAAGTGGATGGCGAAGAGTTCGCGGAGCTGGGCTGTCAGGTCTTCTTCTACGATGAGAACTTTCTTGGCGCCTTCGATGTAGGGACGGAGGGCTTCTGTGGGGAACGGGGAAAGGAGACGGAGCTGGAGGTGGTTGACTTTCTTTCCTTCTGCTTCCAGTTCTTCCACCGCTTCTTCCAGGGCTCCGTTGGTGGAGGTAATGCCTACGAGAAGAAGGTCGGTGTCTGTGTCTTCATGGGTCACATAGAATGGTTTCATGGCAGTGGGTACGGCTGCAAATTTCCGGTGCCGTTTTTCCATTTCCATGACGCGGTCGGCCTGGCCTTCAGCGGGCTTGCCGAATACGTTGTGTTCCAGGCCTGTGGAAAGGAACATGCCGTTCTTCACGCCGGGAATGGTTCTTGGGGAAATGCCGTCTTCACTGTCTTCAAAGCGGTGGAAGTAGGCTTTTTTCTTTGTGTCCAGTTCCGGCAGGCCATCGGTCAGAAGTTTGCCGCGATTGATTCCTACGCGGTTCAGGTCGAAGGCCGGTACGGACTGTTTGCACATGCCGAACTGAAGATCCGAGAGGACGATGACGGGGGTCTGGAATTCTTCGGCCAGGTTGAAGGCTTCCTGGGTGATGTAGTAGCAGTCTTCAATGGAGGAAGCGGCCAGCACGATTTTTTCCGCATCGCCGTGGCCCGAGGCAATGGCGTAGCGGATGTCGCTCTGTTCTACTTTCGTAGCCATGCCGGTGGAGGGGCCAGCACGCATGACGTCGATGATGACCACCGGGATTTCAGCCATGGCTGCCATGGAAATGGATTCGGCCATAAGGGAGAGCCCGGGGCCGGAGGTGGCGGTGAAGGCGCGCACCCCTGCATAGCCGGCGCCCATGGCCATCATGCAGGAGGACAGTTCGTCTTCCGTCTGCACCACGGTGCCGTGGATTTTGTGAACCACTTTAATCATGTATTCCATGATTTCAGAGGCCGGGGTAATGGGGTAGGAAGCCATGAAGCGGGAGCCGGCGGAAATGGCGCCCAAAGCGGCGGCTTCGTTGCCCAGAAGGTAAAGCTGGTCTTTCTTCGGCGGAGTCGCCAGATGGCCCAGTTCCACGCCGTGCATGGCAGCAATGGCGGTGTCATAGCCTTCCTTGAAAATTTCCTTGTTCTTGGTAATGATTTCTTCGCCCTTCTTGGCGAAACGGTCTGCAATGAAGCCGTAGAAGGGATTTTCCGGGAATCCCAAAACGCCGGCGCTCATGCCCAGAGCTGCAATGTTTTTCATCTGCAGGCTGCCGTATTTCTTGGCCAGTTCCGTAATGGGAAGGGCCAGCATAATGCGGCCGCTGTGGGCTTCAAACTTCGGATGGAAGGCATCGTCGGCGATGATGACGCCCCCTTCCGGTACTTCTTTGCCATGGAGATCAATGGTCTCCTGGTCCAGGGCCACCAGACAGTCCACATGCTCGCCGATGGTAGCCACTTCCTTTGTGGCAATGCGAAGGGCAATGGTTGTATGGCCGCCCTTAATGCGGGATGCAAAAAGGCGCTGGCTGAACAGGGAATAACCTTCCTGCGCCAGTACACGGCCCAGGATCTCGCCGCAGGACTCTACGCCCTGTCCCTGCTGTCCGCCCATTTTCCAAATAAAATCACGTTTCGTTTCCACTCCATCTGCCTCCTTGGTGATGAATCACGGGAAATGTAAAAAGTAAAAAAAGTAAGAAATATATATAGGTGAATCGCTTTTACACATACTCACACATTTTTATTATACCACCTTGGGGCTGTGAAATCTTGGGTAAATATTAATAAGTTGGACGAGGCTTCGCCCCGAGGGTTCTTAAGGTTCTTAGGATTGACAGGCCTTCGGCCTGAGGGTTGTGGTGGCGGCTGTCGCCGCAAATAAAAAAGGGGGCGCGGCTTCGCCGCAGGTTGTGTAGAAAGGTTGTGTTCGCTTCGCTCAGGGGGCGACGGCCCTTTGGGCCGAGGGTTGCGGTGGCGCCTTCGGCGCAGTTTTATAGGCCGCCTTTGCACGGGCAGCCGGCAGCATATGAGAAATAAAAAAACAAAGCCCCTTCCCATTCGCAGTGCTTTGTTTTCTCTTGGGAAGCGCTGATTAAATCGTTATCGGATTTCATTCTTGTATTTTTATTTAATGCAAGGAATCAGTCGACGCGAATAGCGAGCTATTTAAGGAGACTGATGACGCAGCATTGGATAAAAATACATATGAAATTCGATTCTGCGAATTAAGCAGTGCTTCCCTGGCTTTCCTATGGTATAATAATGGCAGTGAGACAACCGTTTATATGATTTCCGTGCTATGGGAACGGTCCCCTCAATGTTTGGTATTTGAAGAAAGCCTCCTCAAGCCTGGGCAGGCTTTTTTCATTCTGCCCCATCCGGCGGGCAGAATGAAGCCTTTACAAAAGGACGCCTTTTACAGGGCGTCCTTTTGATTTTCTTTTTCACTTTCTTTTCACCGGCGAGTTCTTCTTGGCCTGGAATTCGTCGGCGTCCAGACGGTAGACTTCGCAGCCCTTCAGCATGCTATCGGTGATGGTCCAGTCTTTTCCGGAAATCTGTCTCATGAAGGATGTGAGGATTTCCTTCTTTTCTTCATTTCCCTGAATGATGGAAATGCGGCCGCTGCCGATGATGCTCATGTAGGCATTGGTGTAGAGGGCGGGGTTTGTGGCGTGGGGAATGACCTTTTCTCCGGTGTCCATTTCAAAGCCCGCCCGGCTGTCCTTTTCGATGAGTTCCTTTTTCAGTCCCGCTGTGGCGCCGTGGAAGAAGAGGGAGAGTTTTCCGTCCTCGTAGGTATAGGAATAGTTCACCGGCACCACGTAAATCCGCCCTTCGTCGTAGAGTCCCAGGTGCACAATACCGCAGGCATCCAGAATGCGGCGGATGTCCGCCTCTTCCGTCACCAGCCTGTCCTTCCGCCGCATGGGCCGTCTTGTTATATCCATGGCAGTTTTCCTCCTTTTTGGATTTATTATAGCACGTGAAGAAAAGGTTCAGAGGGTTCAAAGGGTTCATAGGGTGTGGTGGCACCTTCGGCGCAAAATAAAATAAATAAAAAGGGGCGCGGCTTCGCCGCAGGTTGTGTAGAAGGGTTGTGTTCGCTTCGCTCAGGGGGCGACGGCCCTTTGGGCCGAGGGTTGCTGTGGCGGCTGCCGCCGCAAATTTATAGGCCGCCTTTCGGCGGGCAGTTTTGAGGTTTGTGTCATTTTCGATATTTACTGTTTCGGTGATTGGCCACCTGCGGTGGCCCCCCTTGCCCGCTACGCGGGACTTCCCCCGCAAGCGGGGGCAGAACAACCCGTGCTGTGCTTTGTGACCCTTATGAGATAATAGGCTTACAGAGCTTTGTTGTTCCCCAGTCAAAAAGGCGCCCCCTTCTGAGGGTGCCTTTTTCTATTTCCCATCTTCTGCCATATATATTTTCCTGTAGTAGAGGAGGACGGCGGCCATGCCCAGGTCCGTGAGGAGCCAGCTTAAGGGATAGACGGCCATGAGGGTGTGGAAGTCGGCTTTCCATTGGAAGATGGTGGCCACGTAGAGGATACGGGAGCCGCAGATGCCGGCGGTGACGATGATGGCGGGGAGGAGGGATTTACCGAAGGCCCGCAGGAAGCCGGATACCATTTCGATGATGAGGTTCAGCACTTCGGCACCCAGGATGTATTCCAGGCGGATATAGCCGTAGTCGATGACTTCGCTGTCTGTACTGAAGAGGGTAAGGAGGGGCGTGCCGAAGAAGAGGACCACGCCGCAGACTGCCGCCATGGCACCGAAGCCCTGGAGGAAGGTGATGCAAAAGATTTTCCGGCAGCGGCTGAAAAGGCGGGCGCCATAGTTCTGGCCGGTGAAGGTGGTGCAGGCCTGGCCGAAGGCATTGATGACGTAGTACGCAATGATTTCCAGGTTGAAGGCTGCCGCCGACGCCGCCATCACTTCTTCGCCCAGACTGTTGATGGCGGACTGGATAACGATGTTGGAGAGGCTGAAAACGGCGCCCTGCAGGCCTGCCGGCAGCCCCACGGATAAGATTTCCTTCAGCATCATCCTGTCAAAGACCGCTTCTTTCAGGGATACGTGGACAGAAAGGTTGGTATGGGAGAGAAGGGTGAGCAGCATGAGGGAGCTTAAAAGGGTGGCGCAGACGGAGGAAGCCGCCACGCCGCCTACGTCCATATCCATGACCAGCACGAAGAAAAGGCTGGATGCCACTTTCACCATGCCGGAGGTGATAAGGCATAGGAAAGGTGTCCTGGTGTCGCCCTGGCTCCGGTAGATGGCGGAGGTGAAGTTGTACATGAGGATGCCCGGCAGGGCGAGGAACATGATACGAAGGTACCGGAGGGACATGGGCTTCACTTCTTCCGGCACCGAGAGGATGTCCATCAAAGGCGCTGCCGCAAGCTCCCCCAGCACGGTCATGATGAGGCCGCCGAAAAGGGCGGAGAGAATGGCGGTGTGCACTGCTCTGGTGACGCCTTTCCTGTCCCTTCTGCCGGTGAGCTGGGAAATGACCACGTTGGCGCCCAGGGAGATGCCGATGAAGAAGGTGACGATGATACCTACCACCGGCGCATTGCTCCCCACCGCCGCCATGGCGGTCTTCCCTACGAAGCGGCCCATGATGAGGATGTCCGCCGCATTAAAAAGCTGCTGGCATATGCCTGTCACCGCCAGCAGGAGGGCAAAGGTCCATGTTTTATCTGCAATGGAACCATGCAGCATGTCCATTTTCTTCATCATGTATCCTCCTTTTCCGCCATAAATAAGGCGCCGGCTGTCAGCCGACGCCTTTCTCCTGTATTATATCATTTTTATGAAATGGGACGCCCGGGATATCAGCGCTTCCTTAAGGATGCGATGATTTAATCGTTATCGGATTTCATTCTTTCATTTTTATTCAATGCAAGAAATCAGTCGACGCGAACAGCCAGCTATTTAAGGAGACTGATGCCGCAGCATGGGATAAAAATGCATATGAAATTTGATTCTGCGAATGAATCAGTGCTTCCTTAATTCGGCCAGTGTTTTCCCGCCGATTCCCCAGTTATCTGCGCTGTTTTCATTGACCACCACATAGAATGCTTCTTTGGGCATGCCGAGGGCTTCACTGGCTGCTCTGGTCACATCAATAATCAGTTTTTCTTTCTGTTCTCTGGTTGCTTCTGCTGTTTCTACTTTAATGAATGGCATATTAGTCTCCTTTTTTAATATGCGGCGGTATCTGATAGGCCGCCGGTATTTCTATCACCATTTTCACAGGTGCTTTGTATTACAGAAAGGTGCGGATTTCTTCTGTAAGCCTTGCTGCATGGCTGCGGCAGGCCTGCACAACTTTTTCCCTGTCTTCTTCTGTGTTTACGCCGGGAATGTACATGCATCCGAAGGTATACACCGGTTTTTCATAGTCCATGCTGCAGAGAGCAGCGGTCTGCTGGAAGGTATAGAGGAATTCTTCAATAGGATGGCGGTGCTGTCCTTCGTGGGTATAGTCTTCCTTTCCGCCGCCTATGGTGAAGGAAAGGATGAATTTCTTCCCTTCCAGAGCTTTACCGCTTGTGCCGTAGGCAAAGCCATGGGTCAGCACCTTTTCCATCCAGTTTCTCAGGAGGGCAGTGCAGGAGTACCAGTAGAAGGGGAACTGGAATACCACCACCTTCGCTTCCTTCAGATGTTTCTGCTCTTCTTCCACGTCCAGGTCAAAGCCCGAAAGGTCCAGCCGCCTTATATCACAGGGAAGGTCCGTTATAGTGGGCCCGTTGTCAAGACCAGCTTTTCAAAAACTAAGCGCGCCGATTGG
>ERZ791907.434-NODE-434-length-46196-cov-3.052881_pt1 | contig 46196 bp, 24 predicted proteins | sample MGYA00510145_ERZ791907 | MGnify/ENA primary metagenome ERZ791907 (study PRJEB30046, sample SAMN00792089) | human gut metagenome | study: EMG produced TPA metagenomics assembly of the A metagenome-wide association study of gut microbiota in type 2... | reverse complement strand
CCGTCGGTACATAGAAAAGCGTGATTTCTCTTCCGTACCCTATTGGAAAATATCCGCCCTTACAGAGAAAGAGGGCGTGTCTCTGAAAGCCGTTGGCTGTAAAGACTATGAGAGTGAAGCATTGGCACTGACTGATCTCGCTACACTTCGCAGTCAGAGCCAGCTTAAAGTAGAGTCGGTCACAAGACAGGTGGGGTGCACGAAAATCTTGGGGGAGTAACGTTGTTGGTTGGATTGAATCCATCTGTATGCCCCCCAAAAGAACGATTTGCTCACCTACACGAAAATCAAACTTGCCAAGATTAAGATTTAGATAAGCCTCACGGATGTCAAACTTATGATTGTTGTTGCTATTGGCTCTGTAACGGACTTCCGAAAAGGCAGAAGCACTTATGGCGACGGGAACACCTAATTTCAAGACACCCTCTCCGTAGTAATTGCGTATTTCATTTTCTCCCCCGAAAATGCCAACACGGAGATAGTCATTGAGTTTAATGCGGTTATCCTATGAGATTTCTTCTGTCTGGAGAGAGTCCGTTTCATTCGGAGATTGCGCATAAACACAAATACCAGAAAACAATGATAAATTTGTTACTCGAGCAAAAAACTGAAACTTAAATGTCATTATTTTTATTGCCTGATGTTTTTGTTTTTTCAGGCAAAGGTAGTGGTTGTGATAAGGATAAACCAACCCTTAATAGACATACAAATACCCTTAACAGGTTTTTATCGGCAAAAAATCACTGATTTTAGGTATTGGATGCACGATGGCTTTTTACGACCTTTGCAAAAAAAAATCCAATGTCAATAGAATTTCATGCAATTAGTTCTCCCAAGTATTGGTTGCAAATGATTGCCGAACAATTATCTACGACCGTAATAAATAATGAAGTCCATCTGCCTGTAATGTTTGGGCAGGGTGTTTTCAAACAATATTACCCATGCGAATGGCTTACCATATCGTACTCAAAAATCAAAGTTTATGAACCTATGCACATTCATCGTTTGGGAAGGAGAAATACCAACCTTATTCCTATTGTATTTTACATCGATAAATTTGAGCAGCTTATAGGAGATGAGAAATTTAGTGTAGGTAAAACAGAACGGAATGGCATATATATGCACTCTCCAGAGATAGATACAAAATGGACTATTCCCGCAAATAATAAATGGAATATAACTTTGGCCTTAACCTTTAATAGAGAGCAGCTTGTTAAAGACTTGGAGAATATGGGTAACACATATATACTAGAACTTCTTTTAAGCAGAGCTTCTTTCTACATATTTGAATCTTTTAATGCACATATATTAGAATTGACTGAAGAACTGATAAAGTGCATGGAATTTGAAACGGATCCTCTCCGGTATTTACCAATATATGGAAAATCTCTTCTTTTATTTTATCAGTATTTAAAACAATTGAATTTAAGACAATATCCTGAATCAAATAGAAAATTACATCCTTCAGATATAGAGATGTTACTTAAGGTCAGAGAGAAGATTATTGATAATATAAGTTCTCCTCCATTGTTAAGCGAATTGGCAAAAGATGCAAATATGAGCGTGTCTAAACTCCAGAAATGTTTCAAACAAGTTTTTGGAGATAGCATTTCACAGTTTGCATTACATGAAAAAATGAAGATGGCACAAAGACTATTGTCGTCAGAATTTAAATCTGTCTCTGAAATAGGCTACCAATTAGGATATTCAAATTTAAGTCATTTTTCAAAAGCATTCTTTAATGAATTCAACATTAATCCAAGCGACTATCTTCGTTCTATAAAGAAAAGAAATGGTTAATACGGAATAAGGGTAAAGTTTTACCTTTTACGGGTAGAATCATGCAAGGTTTCTCCGTACCTTTGCTACAAAAAACAAGGAGTTTCAATGTATAAAAAGATACCATTATTTTGTGACCGAAGAAGATTGCTTATATCGTTGTTGGCTTTCGTTCTTTTAATGATATGTTCATCCTCTTCTTTTGCTCAAACAACTGAAATAAAAGTTATAGACGCAGAGAATGGAGGCAACATCGAATTTGCCGCTGTTCAATGGAAATGTCTAGGCGATTTAACATACAAGAACGGAACGACCACTGACAGAAAAGGAGTGGTGAAATTAACTACACCTACCCGTCAAACACTTGTGCTCAGAGTATGTTATGTAGATTATCAGACGATTAACGACACGATTACTACAGATGGGAAACGGCATACTTTAAAACTACATCCAGAATCAACGAAGTTGGCAGAAGTAGTGGTTTTCGGAAAAACAAAAGCACAAGTTCTCAGAGAGTCGCCTGAAGCAGTTTCTGTAATAAATGCGAAAGAACTTCAAGGCAGATCTATTTCGTTAGAAACCGTTTTAAATAAAACCATAGGTTTGAAAGTTGGACAGACCGGCGGTTTGGGAAGCAGTTCGAGAATTATTATTCATGGATTGGAAGGAAACCGCATTCAAATTTTATGGGACGGAATACCAATGAGTACTTCTGACGGGGCTTTTTCTCTTGATGAAATTCCGATAGACATTATAGAAAGAATAGAAGTCTATAAGAGTATCATACCCGCCCGTTTCGGATGTGATGGATTGGGGGGAGCCGTCAATATCGTAACTAAAGAGTTTAGTACGGATTATTTAGATGCCTCGTATGAATTCGGATCTTACCAAACACACAAAGTAAGTGTCTTCTCTCGCAAGAATTTTCCAAAGAGTGGCATTCTACTCGGTGCGGGAGGTTATTATACATCTGCAAAGAATGACTACTCTTTCAGAGTTCCCGAGAGAGAAAATCTGTTGGTAAGACGTGACCATGATCATTTTCATTCGTATATGTTGAAGGGAAAAATTGCTTTCACGAGACTTTGGTTCGATGAGATTAGTACCGAGTTCGGGTATTACAATCGTTTCAATGAAATCCAAGGTATCTTAAAAAACATACAACATGCCGAAAACCAATCAGGAATGTTTATGTTGGAAAACAAATTGATAAAAAGCGGAATGCTGAACGACCGCCTTAACTTTGAGTCCCATTTCTCCCTTTCACATACAACAAACAATTTTGTGGATACGGCACGAGTTAATCACGATTTCGAAGGAAACATATATCCGAGTCCGAATGGACATGGAGAAACAGGGGATGTTCCTCACAACTCGAATGACAAAGGATTGGAAATCAATGAACGTATTAATTTTGATTACAAGTTGTCCGCCAATCACAGTTTGAATCTGAACACACTTATTAACTACGCCAGACGACAACCGAGCGATAACATTGCAAGTCAGCATGCTGGTTTTGTTATCGGAGGATTTCCCAGCAAAAAGACCAGTGTCATTTCGGGGTTGACTTGGGAGTCAAAACTCTTTGATAAGAAACTGACGAATATGCTCTCCGCAAAGTATTTCCACCTCCATTCCGAGATAGAAGATTTGACTTCATACGAGATGATTGAGGCTCCGAAGAAAAAGAACAATACGACCTCACAAATAGGCTGGATAGAGGCAATAAAATACGAGCCCTTCAGAGGTTTCCACTTGAAAGCATCTTACCAGCGGGCAATACGCCTTCCCAATTCACAAGAACTATTCGGTGATGGTATCATCACCTTTCCTGCAGCCGGATTGAGACCAGAGAAAAGCCACAACTTCAATCTGGGGTTCTTAATAGACAAAAATGATGTCCTCGGATTATCGCGATTGCAGTTTGAAGTGAACAGCTTTTATATGCAGGTAAGCGATATGATAAAACTGATGAAACAACACATGGCAGCTGGATATGTAAACGCAGAAAAGGTACATATTAAAGGTATAGAAACCGAAATAAAATTGGACATATCGCCAACGGTCTATGCCTACGGAAATCTAACTTATCAGGATGTGCGTGATGTCTTAAACTATTTACCTGGCACCCAAGCCCCCAATCCGACAAAAGGATTGCGACTACCGAACATTCCCTATTTGTTCGCCAACTTCGGGGCGGAGTATCACAGCAACCGATTATTTAAGAATTGGTATGTCAAGGCTTTCTGGGACGGCAAATTTACTGAGGAGTTCTTCTACTTCTGGGAACTTACCGAATTACAGAAACGACGTATTCCCCGCAGTTTCGTCAATGACATGGGGCTATTGTTGACCTACAAAAGCAAATATTCCGTAGCCTTGGAATGCCATAATATAATGAACAAAGAAGTTTGGGATCAATTCCGCCAACCATTGGCAGGACGAACATTTCACCTCAAATTCAGATATGTCTTCTCAAAAGGAATTTTCTAATTTAACAAATATAAAAAGATGAATACAACAATTTTCAATCGTATAGCTTTTTCTGCTATGCTGGTCGGCTTCATAGGGCTGACATCTTGTAACAAAAATGATGAACCTACGCCTACTCCTCAAGAGGTGCAGCAGCATTTTGTTTTTATCAATCAGATTGACCAAAAGACCGACTATTTGGGGACATTCTCGGATCTCTCGCAGAAAGAGGTCAACAATAAAAATACATACGAGTTCGGCTTCGGTACTTATCCCTTTGTCCATGGCAATATAGTATTGATTGCCGAAGGAGTGTGGGGCGATAAAATTCATCAATTCACCAGAGATTCCAAAGGACATTTGGTGAAAGGTCAGACAATGACTTTTGGGCAGGACTCTCGTCCGGGAGAAATTGCTTTCTTCAATAATGAAACAGCCTATGTATCGCTCAGTAAACGAGGGAAGATTGGCATATTCAATCCTCAAACAATGCAGCAAAAAAATGAGATTGATCTTGCAAAATATGCAACGAATGACAATAATCCCGACCCGGGATGCAATGTAATCCGTGACGGAAAACTTTACGTCTCTCTTAATCAGAAAAATTCACCTCACACCTCATGGCCCGGAACGGGAGCAGAGGTAGCCATCATTGACTTGAAAACAAACACGGTAGAAAAGGTAATTAAAGACAATCGAACTGCATCTGTTGGACTTTTTCGTCATTCCTCGGCTATCAAGGACGAACATGGAGACATCTACTTCTATAGTATAGGCATAGATGGGATGAATCCTTTGAAAGACGGATTCTTACGTATAAAAAAAGGAACTGATGAATGGGATAAGGATTATTACTTCCAATTATCCAAAACAAAAGTAACAGGTATAGACACTGATGCTGCCTATATCCTTCCGTTCTATTATGCAGGAGGTGGAATAGCATATGCTTGTATTAACATCCCTGCTTACACTCAACACAATGACCCTATGCAATCATCAATTCTTGATTTCAACTATCAACCAGTTAAAATCAATCTTTGGAATAAAACCATCGAAAAACTCGATCTTCCATTGACCACAAGCATGGGAGCTTTTGCTTGTACACGATACAAAGATTTTATAGTCTTTGGTATGACGTGCAAAGAAGGCACAGGATACTATACTTACAATACCAAAACGGGGGAATGCTCGCAAAGACCAGTTGTTACCACCATAGGAGTACCTTCAAGTTTAGTTGCAATTGAATAATCGTATATTTTATCATAGTATAAAACAATTAAACTATAAAAGTATGGCACGAAAACCTCATAAATGCGAAGCATTCCAAGGAAAATTCTTAATAGGTCAAAAAACTATTACAGCAGATTCTTATGTAAGAGATCATCAAAAATTTCAGAAAATCTACGGATCTATTGCAGATAAAATTTTGGCATTAAAGAAAGAAGGAGATTTTCTTGAAATTGGCGCAGGTGGAGCGACATTGGCAAGTATCATTGCTCAAAAAGCTAACAATGTCTCTATTGTTGCAACAGATATTTCTGCGGATATGGTAAAACTTGGTCGCAAAGCCATTAAACAAAAAGGATTGGAAAAAAGAATAGATTACATTCATTGTAAAGGAGAAGATATTAATTTCCCCAACAAAAAGTTTGATGCAATATATTCATCATTCTCGTTAAACTATTGGAAAGATCCTGTCAAGATCATTGGTAATTTGCAAAATTACTTAAATCCTGGGGGTATCATCTTTATTATGGATTTCAGACGAGTCTGGTGGGTACATCTCATCCCATCTCGTCTCTGGAGAGATGTTCCTGTTATTCTTGCAGGCTATACTCGTAAAGAGATATATAAGTTATTTGACAAACAGTTGAATATATCTTATGAAGTAAAAGAGATTTATCCACTTTCATTGTCAATAGTAATCAAAAATAATACCGAAAGATATGAGGATAGTTAGTCATAGCTCTGTTTGTGTAAGTTGTGCAGAGTTTGCAAAAGAAATTTCCGATTTTTCGATACAAGAAATACTTCCCCTTGTTTCAGAAATGGATAAAAAAGCGGAGATAGACATTCGTCTTGTGAAAAGTCTATTTCGTTCTAAGATTATGTCTATTGAAATTCCTATTGAATATGGAGGATTAGGGTATTCTTTTACACATACAATAGCAGCTATTGAAGAAATTTCAAAGGTTGATCCAGGAATTGCCGTGTTTGTTGATGTTCATAATACTTTGGTCATAGGAGCTATCAATAAATGGGGTACAGATTTACAGAAACAACTGTATCTACCTAAATTGGCAACTAATGTTGTCGGTGCATTCTCGTTGACAGAACATCATGCTGGAAGTGATGCGTATTCTTTATCATGTGAAGCACGTAAGCACGGTGACGGATATATTATTTCTGGAAAAAAGCATTGGACAACCAATGCTCGTGAGGCAGGTTTATTTATCCTGTTGGCAAATGTAATAGAAGACTCTTGTTCTTACCTGACTGCATTCATCATAGATGACGCCCAAAGCTTAAAAATTCTTCCATCCGCTGACAAAATGGGTATCAGGGCTTCTTCAACTTGTGACATAGAAATAGACAATTTATTTGTACCCAAAAAGAACATATTAGGAGGGGTCGGATCGGGGAAACGAATTATATTAGAACTTCTTACAGATGGTAGAGTCGGCATTGCTGCACAAATGTTAGGGTTGGCACGAGGAGTTTTTCATATGGCAAACGAGTACGCTCAGACAAGAAAGCAATTTGGAAAAGTAATAGCCAATTATCAAGGAATCCATTTTGAACTTGCAAGAATGGCGACACGTATTGAAGCTACTCAAGGGCTTTTAGAAAAAGCTATTAAATTAAAGTCCGATGGTGATTTCATTAAATATTTTAAAATAGCTTGTATGGCTAAGCTGTATTCATCTGAAACAGCTGAATATATAGCATCAAAGGGCATTGAGATATTGGGAGGTGAAGGATACATGAAAACATCTCTTCTTGAAAAGATGTATAGAGATGCCAAGATTGGAACTATATACGAGGGAACTTCAAATATTCTCTTGAAAACAATTGCAAAACTTATCCTAAAAACAAAAATTTCAGATTAAATAGCTTACAGATGAGATTACAGGAAAAAAATAAGGTGTCTATTTTTTCATTCTTAGATAGGCAAGCTAGAATGAGACCAAATGAAACCGCATTTGTATTGTTGGGAGAAAGGTATGAGCTTGTTGATACAATTACATACAAAGAATTATATCGCCAAAGTTGCAGAATTGCTTTTTTTCTCAATCGAGAAGCAAAAAGCAATATTGTTATACAGGTGTTTGAACAATCGATCTGTGGTGTGAAAGCTTTTTGGGGCTGTCTACAATGTGGAAAGATTCCTTTTCCTGTATATTATACTAAAGGAAAAGATATTACTAATGACTTGAGACGTATCATAAAAATGACACAAGCGAAGTGTATTGTGTCTAATTCTAACATCATTTATGAGCTCTCAAAAGATCCGACCATAAACACTAGTGTGAACTTCTTCGCTATAGAAGATATTTTGAATAATACAGGCGATCTTAAATTTGAAGTAAAAACTAACAACAACGACATCGCTTGTATTCTATCTTCTTCTGGAACAACAGATGTCCCCAAGGCTGTAGCAATTACTAACAGGAATATCTTCTGCAATATTGAGAGAGCGACAGAAATCTTCCACTATTCACAAGAGTCCAAGGTGTTGACATGGTCGCCTATACAACATGTTTTAGGCTTGACTATCCATATGATAATGGGTGTTTATCAGGGAATTCCAGTGTATCTTATTCCTTCATCTATTTTTATGGAGTATCCACATTACTTTCTGACTCTTATACCCAAGTTTCAGATTACTCATTTGGGATTTCCAAATTTTGTGTTTAAACTTCTTGTGGAAACTCAAAAAGGAAACCCTGATTACCCCTATGACCTATCTTCACTAAAAACTATCGTATGTGGTGGCGAATTAGCTCATCATAGTGATTTGAATAATTTTATCGAATGCTTCAAACCCTATCAGCTTAATGCGGCATCCATTATTCCTGCATATGGAATGACAGAAACTTGTGGAGTTATCAGTGGCTATAAATCTTCTACAAATCGCTATAAAACGATAGAAAAAGAGCCTTACGGAAAAGCAATTGTTTCCAACGGAGGAATTAAAGACCGTACTAAGATAAGAATAGCAAATAAGAAGTCCGGATTAGACTGCAAAGAAGGAGAAGTTGGCGATATATACATCGCTGGTGAAATTCTATCACTTGGATACCTTTCTCCCGAAATGGTTCAGAAAATCAAGAAAAATGAAAAGTATGAGTCTTTTAATTCTGATTTCCCAAAATGGATAAATTCAGGAGATGTGGGATTTATGCAAAATGGTGAATTGTATATTGTTGGTAGAAAAAAAGACATAATAATTATACGTGGGCGGAAATACAATTTAGTCGAGCTAGAACAACTCGTTAGACAGGAGTTTTCAGATGAAATTCTTGTTTCTGTAGCTATGACTACTACCATTAATTCAGAAGAAAAACTGATTCTTTTGTCGGAGGTTCATGAACATATATTGGTGTCAAAAGAACTGCATGAGTCTTTAAAAGACAACATTCGTTCATTTTTAGTTAAATCGAAGGGTATTTCTCCTTACAAAATTATCTTCCTTGATCAAAACTCGTTTTCGAGGAGTAATTTAGGGAAAATTAATAGAGGTGATTGTACAAGAGTCTATAGCAAAATAGCATTGAATTCTTCAAAGTTTGGTGATGATAAAGTAACTCTGAAAGATGATAATCATGTTCTTCTTGTGCAAAAGATAATGGAATTTGCCAATACAGAAGACGTCTCAAATATTCAAAATAAGAGTTTGATAGCAATAGGTCTTGATTCCTTATCCATTGCGAGGTATTGTTCTTTCGTAAACAACACTTTTGGAACAAACTACAATATCAGCGATTTCTTTCAAAATGATTTCACTCTTGAAAAGCTCCTTTCACAGCTAAAAGGAAGAAAATCATTACAGCTGCAGAAAACGGATATTCCTTCTATTGCGCAAGTAAAAAATATGACTCAAAAAATAGAGTTAACGGACATGCAACACTCATATTGGATCTCTCAACAAGGGAAGTATACATTATCAGAAAATTCGGCATTAATATATGTGGAAATTGAGTGCCAAAATAAGATAAATGTTGGTAAACTAACCGAAGCATTACGTAAACTTGTATTACGCCACCCTTTGCTAATATCAGCTGTTAGTGATGATGGACATTTAGTTACTCAATTGAATGACCTACCAGTAATAGAAATTCCTGTTTTTCTGATTTGCAATTTTGATGAAACTAGACAGAAATACTCTACGACAAATTTTGATCTGAACAAGGCACCACTTTTCAGAGTATGTTTATCGGAATCAGACGACAAACAAATTATTCATTTTTGCATCAGTCTACTTATTGCAGACGCTTCTAGCATACAACTGTTGATGAGAGATTGGTTTCTCTTTTATTATGAAAGAGAAAAAGAATTACCTGTCTTGAAAACCCATTTTGCCAATTATGTACATGAACTGGCAAAGCAAAAAGAAAGTCCAGAATATTTCCGAGCTAAAGAATATTACCAGCAATCAATTGACTCAATTCACAAGGCTCCAGAGTTATATATACAGCAAGATCCAGCCTCAATTGTGAGTAGTAGTATCGTTCATATAGAACACCTTTTTGACAGGGAAACAAGTGCTCACCTGAAGACAATGGCAAAAAAAATGAATGTAACAAGTACTACTTTATTTTTAGCTTTCTTTTGCCGTATACTTTCTATTTGGAGCAAATCGCCAGCATTCTCTATTATCCTTACAATTGATGGACGTGCATTCTGTGAGCAAGATTATAATGACGTTGTGGGTGATTTTACTTCCACACAAGTTCTATCGTTGAATTGCAATGGACATAAAATAGATGAATTGATTAAGTTGATTCACGATAGAATCTCTAATAATCTAGATTACCACCAATTCAATGGTATTGAAATCTCACGAATGATATCTACATCAGGCAACTTAACCCCCATTGTGTTTACAAATACTATAAAACCTTCGGAGAAATACCAATTTGGCAATTATGCTTATTCATGGGGAAAAAGGACTTATTCTTATTCCCAAACGCCACAAGTATGGCTAGATTGTCAAATCTTTGAAGATGATAATCAACTGATTCTTGCATGGGATTATATTAAAGAAATATTCCCACGCAAAATGATGAACGATATGTTCTCTTGTCTGCTTTCTGAAATAATTCAGTTCGCTAACGGTGATTTGAAAAAAGGGTGTGTTAGCTTTACCCTACCTAACGAACAAAGGAAATTGCGCAAGGACTATAATTCTACATGTACAGAAGTTATTCCACAAATGCTCTTTTCGGGATTTCTGAATAATGTCCGAAAAAGACCGAACAATATAGCGATTGTTGATAAAGATCGACTTATTACTTATCAGGACCTTCATAATGCAGTTGCCGTAATAGTAAACCTTATGGAAGAAAAAGGTGTTACTCCTGAACAAAGAATAGGTATTTATTCGCACAAAGGATGGGAGCAGATTGTCGCTGCTTTAGCAATACAAATTGTAGGTTGTGCTTATGTCGCTATAGATCCAAATTTGCCCGCTATAAGACAAGAATTTATCTTGAATGATTCGAATATCTCTTTTATAATAACCTCTGAAGAATTAGTTAAAGAGTTGGAGAGAAATACATATACCATTGTTGTATGTAAAGCAGATTATTTGAGCAAAAAACGACATAATGTTGTATCAGAGTATTGTTGGGACATAAAAAGTCCTGCATATTTGATATATACATCTGGGTCTACTGGTACGCCTAAAGGGGTAGTAATTACACATGAAAGTGCTTATAACACGATTTGTGATATTAACCGAAAGTTCTCTATTACGGAAAGAGACCGTGTATTAGCTTTGTCTTCATTGAGTTTTGACTTGTCTGTTTATGACATTTTTGGCTTGTTGGATGCAGGGGGAGCGATTGTTATTCCAGAACACACTCAGCTAAAAAATCCAGATCATTGGAAAAATCTAGTTGATAAATATCATGTGACAATATGGAACTCAGTTCCTGCCTTAATGGAGATGTATGTATTCTATTTAGGAAATGAAATGCAGGACTCAACACTTCGGCTTTGCCTTTTGAGCGGTGATTGGATTCCCTTAACTCTTCCGACTGTATTACGAAAACTTTTTGTTCACCCATTAGAGATAATCAGTTTGGGAGGTGCTACAGAGGCATCTATTTGGTCAATATATTATCCTGTTAGCCATGTTGAAAAGCACTGGAAAAGTATACCATATGGGATGCCATTAGCTAACCAACAGTTATATGTACTAAATGAACAGTTAGAAGACTGTCCAGAATATACAACTGGTCATATCTATATTGGAGGCTTGGGATTGGCACGTGAATATTGGAACAACAAAGAAATAACCAACCAAGTTTTTATTGAACATCCTATAAAGAAATGTAAGTTGTACAAAACTGGAGATTTGGGACGTTTTATGCCCGATGGTTATATAGAATTTTTGGGACGAGAGGATTTTCAGGTTAAAATCGGTGGTTTCAGAATTGAGATAGGAGAAATTGAAAACGTTCTAAATAGACATGAATCTGTTAGTCGTGCTATTGTTTGCAAAAAGGCAGATAGCATAGGAAATGAAAAGTTAGAATGCTTTATTGTACCTACCTCTCCCATCGTAAGGAAGAACGAAAGTAATTCGGGTATTATAACAAACAAGGAAGAACGAAAGAAATTCAAACTATCCTTGCAAGGAATACGTAAAGACACTTTAGGAGAAATAAATATCGAGTTAAATCAGTCTCAACATGCTTTATATCAAAATTATGTCATGCGGGCTTCGTCAAGACGTTTTATGAAATCTCCTATAGAGCTGTCGTTACTTGGTGAATTCCTTTCCTGTATGAGCATCTGGGAGCACAATGGGGCATTAAGAAGAAGATACGCTTCTGCTGGCAGTTCATATCCCGTACAAATCTACTTATCTCAACACGAGAATTGTATAAACGACTTGGAGAATAATGTTTTGTACTACTATAATCCCCTATCTCATAGTCTGAATAAGATCTCAGACCATTTCCCTACACTGACAAATTTCCATGAAATTGAAAATAGGGGGATTTACGAAGAAGGAGCTTTCTCTGTCTTTTTGATTGCAAATCTGAACGCAATAGAGCCATTATACGGAGAAAAGGCTTTTGATTTTTGTCTTATTGAGGCTGGATTGATGACACAAGTCATGGAAACCGCAGGAGTAAACACAGGAATTGGAATTTGTCAGATTGGTAGTTATAAAAGCTATGATTTTATAAAGGATTTCAACCTGCCCAATGAAAAATATCGCCTTGTTCATTCATTTATTGCAGGGAGAGTAGATTTTACGGATGAGACACGTTCTCAGCAAAGGAATGAGAATAACAATAGACATGAAGAAGTAAAAGACATTCTTACAGTATTAAAAGAATATATTCTCTCCGAACTTCCAGGTTATATGTGTCCTTCAAACTGGCATATCTTATCTGAAATACCACTCACTCCTAATGGTAAAGTAGATTATTCCTCTTTATTTCATTACAATCAAAAAAAGACACTCCGCTCAGAATCAACTCTGTTACGGTTGCCAATACAGCAGGAACTCTCTTTTAAAGACATTATAGTCAATGAAATCTCGCAGATATTAGGAACAAAGGAAATAGATTTAGATGCTAATTTCTTTGAATTAGGCATTGATTCCAAAAATATTGTCAAAATCTGGAGAGGAATCGCAGATAAATCCCAGCTAAAATTTCCCCTAACTTCTGTTTTTGAACATACTACGGTGCGAAAATTAGCACAGTATTTAGAAAATACAAAAAAATAAAACATAAGTATATGAGAACAGACATTGCAATAGTCGGTATGTCATGCCGATTTCCAGACGCAGATTCAATAAATGCATATTGGGAGAATCTAAAAGAAGGTAAGCAAAGTATAAAACCACTTTCAGAAGAAGAACTTGGCTTATCTGGAATTTCTGAGACTATTTACAATCAAGATAATTATGTACGTGCAGCGTCATATATTCGTGATATTGAATATTTTGATGCAGGTTTCTTTAAATATTCTCCTAGAGAAGCTGCTCTTTTAGATCCCCAACAGCGGATTATGTTGGAGCTTTCTTATGAAGCTTTGGAAGCTGCTGGTTATAATGGTGAGTATGACACTCAAAATGTTGGTGTATTCATGGGTTCTGGCTACAATCAATATTTGTTAAAGAATATTTTAAAGGGTCGAAGCATAGTAGATAATAGTGAAGAATTTTTCATACAGACATCAAACGATAAGGACTATCTTTCTTCTCGGATTTCCTACAAACTAAACTTGCATGGACCAAGTATTAATATACAAACGGCCTGTTCAACATCTTTGGTTGCCGTTCATTTTGCCCGGAAAAGTTTGCTGTTGAAAGAATGTGACTGGGCTTTGGCTGGAGGTGTTACGCTAAGACTACCCCAAAAACAAGGTTATTTTTACGAACCAGAAATGATTGTTTCCGATGATGGAAGGTGTTGTCCTTTCGATAAAGAAGCTAATGGAACTGTTTTTGGGAGCGGTGCAGGGGTTGTTGTGTTGAAAAGACTGGAAGATGCGATAAAAGATGGAAACAATATTCTTTGTATAATAAAAGGATCTGCAATAAACAATGACGGACAAAATAAAGTAGGATATACGGCTCCGAGTCTGTCTGGTCAACAAGCTGTTTTAAAAAGTGCCATTGAGGATGCCAATATTCCTGTTAACACCATTTCTGCGATTGAAGCACATGGCACAGGAACAAAAATGGGTGATCCTATAGAGTTCGACGCTTTGGCTTCTGTCTTCAATGGTGTGAAAAAAAATGTGGGATCGGATCGGTAAAGGGAAATATAGGACATTTGGAGAATGCAGCAGGAATTGCTGGGCTAATAAAAATGATTCTATCTTTGAAAAATAAGACATTAGTACCATCTGTGAACTACACTTCTCCCAATCCCTTCATAGATATAGATAACAGTCCATTTTATATTAATACCGAAACAAAATATTGGGAAAATTCAGATAATAATTACCCAAGAAGATGTGGTGTGAGTTCTTTTGGAATCGGAGGAACTAATGCACATATAATTTTGGAAGAGTATGTAAGTGAATGCAAAAAAAACAGACAAGTCAACAAACAAAATTATTATCCGATAAATATTTCTGCCGACTCCAAAGAGTCTTTGTTAAAAAATAAAAACGCCCTTTTGGAATATATTCAGAACAATGCTGACATCGAACTATCAAAGATTTCATATACCTTGGCTTGTTGTCGAAAGGCATATAAATACAGATGTAGTTATTCGTGTTCTTCCACTAAAGAGCTTATAGAATTGCTAAAAGAAGAAAAAGATTTATCTTCAATTGCTAGTGATGCTGGAGTTGCTTTTATGTTTCCAGGACAAGGTTCTCAATATGTTGGAATGGCTATTGAGTTGTACTACAAGGAGGGAGTTTTTAAAGAAGAAGTAGACCAGTTAATGGATCTTTTCCAACAATATCTTGGTGTCAATCTCAGTAATGTTTTATGGGGGCATGATAAACTCCAAAACATAAATGATACGATTTATGCCCAACCTATTCTATTCATTATAGAGTATGCATTGGGAAAACAATTGATAGCGTGGAACATTGTTCCGAATATTATGATCGGTCATAGTATTGGAGAGTTTGCTGCTTTTTGTCTGGCTGGTATTATCAGTGTTGAAGATGCTGTAATTCTTGTCAGTAAAAGAGCTTCATTAATGCATACAATTAATAAGGGTAAGATGTACTCGGTTCATTCAGAGGAAGAATTTATAACCTCCTTACTTCCTGCAGATTTATCTATTGCAGCAATCAATACCAATGATTTATTAGTAGTATCTGGCAATGAAGAGGCAATGGAGAATTTTCTACGAGCTGCAGATGAAAATGGAATAACCTATAGATATTTACATACATCAGCGGCTTTTCATTCTTGTTTAATGGAACCTATCTTAGATGATTTTTATGAAACAGCAAAGCAAGTAACGTTCAATCCTGCAAAAATAAAAGTGGCATCTACTCTAAATGGGGAGGTAATACATATAGGTCAAAGCATATCTGCAGAATACCTGACTAACCAGATCCGAAGACCGGTTCGTTTCAAGGATGCAGTTGCTTCCATATTAGAATTAGCTCATCATACTTTTGTTGAAGTTGGACCAGGAATTACATTAAAAACATTTATAAAACGAACCGATCATCAGATAAATGTGGTAAACCTTTTGCCAACAGTAAATTCTAAAGTGAGCTCGCAATATACTTTATTGTCTGGATTAGGCAATATTTGGAGTTGGGGTATAATGGTTAATTGGAAAACTTTATTTGCTGTTGACGAAAGAAACTTCGTTTCATTGCCGACTTATCAATTTAACAAAAAAAAGTATTGGATTCAGTCTGCCGAACAAACAGAACAAAAGACTGAAACCATATACAAGAGTGCTGATGTTCTTTCTGAAAATAAAGAGACATCCAATATATCAAAAGTAGATTTCTTATCAGAAAAACAACGTACACTATTAAAAATATTCTCATCTGTTTTAGGGGTTGAAGATATTCGGCTCACAGATAATTTTTTTGAAATGGGAGGACATTCATTACTTGCCACAAGAATTCTATCAAGGATTAACAAAGAGTTTTCCTGTGAAATACATATTAAAGAATTCATGGAATATCCAACTATTAAAGCTCTTTCGGATAGGATAGAAACGTCAGACATAGTGGAATTAGGTTTACCACCAATTAAGGAAGCCCCAGACTGCCTATATGATCCATTTCCACTTACTGAAATGCAGGAAGCCCAATGGTTAGGAAGAATTGAAACCTTTGACACAAGTAGAGTTGCTGCACATTTGTATTTTGAGGTGGAGAATTACGACTTGTGTCCAATAACCGTTTCAAAAGCATGGCAGAAACTTATTGAGCGGCACGAAATGCTGAGAACCATCATTATGAGTGATGGAACACAAAAAGTTCTTCCATTACCCTTGGAATATAAAATAAAAATCAATGATTTCAGCAACATATCCAATGTGGATGCAGAAAGTAGTCTACAGGAAATAAGAACTAAAATGGATAGCGTGGTGCGACCTGTTGATCAATGGCCATTATTTGAGATACAATGTTCCATTCTACCACAAAATAAAGTACGGATACACTTCAGTTTAGATTTGATAATTTGTGATGTGGCAAGTCTGCGAATCCTGATGAAAGAATGGGCCTTACTTTACTCAAGTATGGAGTGCGAACTTCCTACAATAGACTTAAAATTTAGGGACTATGTTCTTGCGGAAAAGAAAATTAGGGATTGCGATGTATATAAGACATCTGAAGCTTATTGGGACGAACGTATAAAAACTTTATCTGGTAGGCCAGAATTACCTTTGAAGAAAGGAGACTTATCAGAAGTTCCACATTACAGAAGGCTTAGCTATACCATAGAAACAGCGTTATGGGAAAAGCTCAAAGAGATTTGTGGAAGAAAAAAAATTTCGCCTTCAATGGTATTATTGGCTGGATTTAGTGAGATACTTGCTTGTTGGAGTCAGACCAAGTGTTTTTGTATTAACACCACTATAATTAATAGACATCCCCTTCATCCGCACGTAAATCGACTGGTCGGTGAATTTGCTTCTTTTGCTCCCATCGAAGCTGATTTCAAACATGATATTGATTTTGAATCACTTGTTTCGAAATTGCAACAAGAGAATTGGAATAATTTGGAAAACAGATATGTTCATGGGACAACCATTTTACGAAAAATAGCTAAAGAACGAGGCAATACCGTTGGTTCGGTTCTACCTATTGTTTTCACTAGTACAATTGTACATGATGCTAGTGGAGAAAATCTTTTCCATAAAGTGTTTGGAGATTACAATTATGTCTTGTCTCAAACACCGCAAGTATGGCTTGATCACGCAGTTTTTGAGAATGTTCATGGATTGATGCTTAGCTGGCATTTTATTGATAATATTTTTGAAAAAGATGTTATTGATGAAATGTTCAATGCATATATAAAGTTGATATTATCGTTATGTGAGCAAACAATAGATTGGAATCATCATTATTATGATCTGATCCCATGCAGTCATTTGGAAGTCATAAAGAAATATAACACAACCAATGAACATATTTGCACAACAACTCTTCATCAACTATTCTTTAATTCTTGCATAAACTTTGGAGGGAAAGTAGCCATTATATCCAAAGAAAAGCATCTTAGTTATGATAAATTGCGTGAATTAGTATTGTTTTACTCTTTCAAAATTAAGGAAAAAAATATTCAAAAAGATAAGCCTATTGTTGTGCTAATGGAAAAAGGATGGGAGCAGGTCGTAGCAGTACTATCTATTCTGAATGCTGGATATACATACCTTCCATTAACAATAGAAACTCCTGTTGAAAGGGTTAAATATGTTATCAATGAAGCAGAAAGTAAGCTAATAATCTCGAAAACAGAACATTGTGAATTATTAAAGAATTATCAGGAAGTGGATATTATGTATGTGGAAGATTCGGATATAGATATTTCAACGATTAATTTATCAACGCACAAATCTTCACCAAACGACACCGCCTATATTATCTATACATCAGGTTCAACAGGAAAGCCCAAAGGTGTTGTAATTTCTCATAAAGGAGCTGTAAATACGATTCTTGATATTAATAACCGTTTTTCCATAAAGTCTTCAGATAGTATTCTTGCTTTGTCTGAATTAAGCTTTGATCTATCCGTCTACGATATATTTGGCATGCTTGCTGTAGGAGGAACTATTGTCATGCCTGAATCTCGAATGGCAAAAGATCCTGAAAGTTGGCATAAACTTGTAATGGAACATAACATATCCATTTGGAATACAGTTCCTGCCTTAATGGAGATGTACGCTGAATATGTAGCCAATATATCAGAATCAAACAATATTTGTATTAGGCTTGCACTTTTGAGTGGAGACTGGATACCCTTGTCCTTACCAACAAAATTAAAAGATCTTAATCCTAAAATGGAAATTATAAGTCTAGGAGGTGCTACAGAAGCTTCTATATGGTCAATTTATTTCCCGATAAATCGTGTTTGCAAAGAATGGCAAAGTATTCCCTATGGAAAACCTCTTGCCAATCAAACAATTTTAATATTGGATGAATTATTAAAACCTTGTCCAATATATGCTACTGGAAGTATTTATATTGGGGGGATGGGGGTAGCCAATGGCTATCACAAAGACAAAGAAAAAACAGAAAGATCTTTTCTCAAATTAAAAGGAAGTGATGATATAATATATAAGACTGGTGATCTTGGAAGGATGTTGCCTGATGGAAATGTTGAATTTCTCGGTAGAGCTGATTCACAAGTGAAAATTGGTGGTTATAGAATTGAACTTGGAGAAATAGAGGCGTGTATATCCAATATAAAAGGGGTAAATGCATGTGTCGTGGTTTTGACCAAATCCCCAAAAATGATTAGGGCTTTTGTACAATTAGATAGTAAAGAGAATGTTACGACAAATGAAATTATAGAAAAATTAAGTCTTGTTCTTCCTCACTATATGATTCCACAAGAAATCTCTATTGTATCAACGTTCCCATTAACATCCAATGGAAAAATTGATCGCAAACGTCTATCAGAAGAAACTGCTTCATATAATAACAGTAAAAATAGAATGCAGGTTAATAACACTGATTCTATTAAATACGATATTATAATTGATATTTTTGCAGAAATGTTGGAAGTTGATAGGTCTATGATAGACATCAACCAAAATTTCTTTTCGATGGGTGGTGACTCTATATTAGGAGTTAAAATTATATCAAAGTTGAAGGAATATGGAATAATATTGTCTCCTAGGATGATTTTTGAACATCCAACGATTAGAGATCTCATGGAAGCATATGTGACAGGTAATGATGAAAAGATCATACCAAAAGACACTATGCAATTATCCGCATATCAACAAATTCTGATAAATAAATATGGAGACGAGATATTTGCCCAAAACCATGTAGTCTTATTGGAGTTGAAAGGGCAAATAAATCCAGAAAAATTGGATCAAGGGGTGTCTACATTATGCCCATTGTTTGATACTTTAAAGGGAAAACTCTCTAAAAGTAAAGATAAATGGGAGTTGCATATTATTCCAAACTGTAGCTATGAAATCGATTTTGTGGATAAAATACCTGAGAATACGTCATTCGATGATTATATAGAATCTATAACCAACGAATTTGTTCGTGATTTTTCCTCTGGTGAAACTCCATTGTTAAGGATTTGTCTATTAAAGCATAAAACTAAGAATTATTTGCTAATTGTATCCAATAAATTAATATTGGATTTGTATTCAGTTGATTTGCTACTTAAACTTTTATTCAATAATATGTACTATGGCATGGGCATTTCTAAGGAAATAACAGAACAGATAGCATCCTTAAATGATATTGCGAGCCTTTATATCTTACAAGACAGCAGATTTGCACCAAAGCCTCCAATAGAGAAGCAGAACAAACCATTCTCAGTAAGAATGAGAGATGTATGTTTGCGTAAGATTGAAGATATTGAAATCATAAGCCTTCTGATAAAAAGTGCGGTGTCACACTTAAAGCACACAAATGATAATCTGTGTGATGTCAGATATACAATCCCACGAGATTACGAAAGTCTTTTAGAGTATTCTTTGGAGGGTACTTGTGGCAACTTTCTTATGACATATGCACTCCCTTTACGATTGAACGATATATCCGTTAATTATAATGAGTTGAAGAAAATGATCTTAATTAAGTCAATCAACTTAGATATGCAGGAAGCAGCAAATATCCATATATCTGAAAATGTACCTAGCATAGAGATTGTGTATTATGGTAATATGATAAGTCGTGATACTCCATATTATAATATTGTTAATTTGAAAAATGATTTTTTGGAATCTCACTCAAATGTAACTATTGAGGCTTTCGTTCTAAATGATCAGTTAGATCTAAAGATTTTTATTGAAGAAAGTGCAACTTCTTCGGATGAGATACAAAAGAAATTTGAAAAAATCCTACTCGAAGAATTTGAGATATTAAAGCAAAAGAGTACCATAGATGCTATCGATTTCAAGGGATTAAAAATCTCCAAAGAAGATTTGAATGAATTAATATCTAAATAAGTTCGTAATAATGAGAAAGATAATAAATGATAAAATAGAAGATATCCTGAATACCACATCAATGCAACAATGGTATTACAACCTTTACAAAGAGAGGAAGGATATGAAGAGTCTAATGATGGATTTAGAGTTCGAATTTTTGGGGACTATTGATTTGGATATATTAACGGAATCATGGAAATTGGTTTTGGAAAAATATCCGATGTTGAGAACCGTATTTTATGAGACAAAAAAACATGAATTATTCCAAGTAATCTACAAGAACTGTTCCCCTGAAATAGATTCTGTCAATTGGAGAGGAATAGCAGCCTATCGTCAGGAAGTCTTAGGTAGAAATTTGAGAATTGAACAAGAAAAAAGGGGCGTTGATCTACAAGTTGCCCCCTTACTTAAATTTTATCTTATCCAAAAAAACTCGAAAGAATTCAGTTTTCGTTGGTATTTCCCCATCTTGCTTATGGATGGATGGAATGTCCCTATTTTATACAAAGATTTAATCTATTATTACTCATCACTTTTGGCTGGAAAAAATCCTGGGGTGATTTTGGAATCAAGTTCAATGAAACAGTATATTCTCTACCAAAGAGATAGGGATAAAAGTGAGGATAAAATCTTTTGGAGAGAATATTTGTCCGCATCAGAGAATCTTATTTTACCAAAGCAAAAAAACTTTCATTTTGTTGATTTCCAAAAGATAGAAATAAACCTATCAGACATAGAGCATGAAATCAGGGAAAATGCGAAAAAAATAGGTGTAAGTCTCAATTGTGTTTTTCAATTAAGCTATATGCTAGCCTTGGCGCAATTACAAAACAAAAAACGAGTATATAGCCGGACAACCATAGCGGATCGCCCATTAGCCATAAAAAATATCCATAATAGAGTAGGATTGTACATCAATGAAATACCAATTAAATTGGATATAAAAGAACATTCTTTTGTAGAAATGGCGAAACAACTACAGAATGACTTAAATCAAGTCTTTTCTCATGTTTCTTCTTCTTTGGAGGAAATATCTTCTTTTGTTGGGAATCGTAGTCTTCTAGAAATAGATAATACAATAACATTTGAAAATATGCCTATGGAAGAAATTGACTATTCATCATTGCCTTTTAGTTTATCAAAAACGAATTTTATCAATCATCCTTTTGGCAAGATTCATATTTTTATTTGGCCAAATAAAAATATGAATATCAAGTTTCTTTATGATGCCAAAACCTATTCAATAGAGGAAATGCTGACAATGGGCAATAAAATTAAAGATACACTGAAATTCATACACTAATAAGAAACAGAATGAGAAATATAAATAAAGAAAAAATCCAAAAAATAAGGGAGAAATGGTTATATATCCCCAATCCCCAATCTACTGTAAAAAACAGAGTTTTCTGTTTGCATTATGCCGCAGTTTCTGCTGAGGTTTATCATAACTGGTGCTTTTTATTTGACGAAGGAACAGAGGTTTGTTGTGTTCAGCTACCTGGAAGATCCACGCGAAGTCATGAAAATATAATCACAGTCATGGAAGAGTTAGTATCTTTAATAGCAGAAGTCATACTTTCGTATAATGATGTACCTTATGTAATATTTGGTCATTGTATGGGTGGATTCATAACACATGAGGTCGTACGGTATATTGTTAAGAAAAAAGGAAAGTTGCCTATCGCGATCTTTATTTCAGGAGAAAATCCACCACATCTTCCTTATAGAAGAGATCTTCATACTTTATCTGATGAAGAACTTCTTCAGGAGTTAAAGTCAATCAATTTTGCTCCAGAAGATTTCTGTTTTACAGAAGAAACTATCTTGGAGATGTTACCTATTATAAAAGGAGATTTCCAGCTCGTTGATGATTGGTATTTCAATCCTGAGAATTCGCAGATTCCGATTCCGATTTATGTCTATGGAGGGGATGAGGATGAATTTGTAACAGAGAGAAATATCAAAGAATGGGAGAAATATACAACAAACGATTTTAAATGTCGCATGCTTTGCGGAAATCATTTCTTTATAAAATCAGAAATGTCAAGAAATGAGATAATAAATGACATAAAAAGAGTTTTTAAAACGATTTAAGAGGTATAGATGAAAATATTGGGAAATAAAGAGTATGCATTGATATGTTTACCATATGCTGGTGGCTCATCAACTTATTATAATAGATGGAGACAATTCTTGCCTCCCAACATAGAAATGTGTATATATGAATTGGCAGGGAGAGGAGCTAGAGCTTCTGAACCTACAATCTATAAAAATCTTGATGATATTGTGAAAGATTTATTCTCTCAAATGGATGCAGACAACTTATTTTGCAGACCATATTATTTATTTGGGCACAGTTTGGGGGCACTAATAACAATAAAATTATGCGATTTAATACGAAGAAAAGAAAAAGCACTTCCTATTCACCTCTTTGTTTCTGGAGAAGGAGCTCCTATTCATACAAGAGAGCATAAAAAGATTCATATGCTAAATGATCAGGATTTTATTTATGAGCTAAAGAAATTAGGTGGAATAACTGATGATTTTTTTCTCTTTCCAGAATTGCAAGAGTACTATTTGCCTATTCTTAGAAATGATTTAAAAATAGCAGAGACTGCGGTCTTTGATACAATCATACCATTTGATTTTAATTTGAGCGTATTAATAGGAAAAGAAGATGTTTGGACATCTGATCAGATTTTTAAATGGAATGACTACACAAATGGTATTTGTAACTTTCATTTTTTTCAAGGCGGTCACTTTTATTTATCAAATTATGGAAAAGAAATAACTCATATAATAAGTCACTGCTTATGAAAAAAGGATGTGTTTGGGTGTTCTTTACTTATATAGATGAGAATTTAATGATGTATTCTGATTATCAAGCAAAAATCAATATGTCTACGCAAGATATACTAAGAATCGAGAAAAGACAAAGAAGAATTGACAAAAAAAGATCTTTTATTGGAAGATTTCTTTTGCAATATGCATTGTCAAAACTAGATATTTCTCCAAGTGTAATATCTGAAATAGAGTGGGATAAATATCATAAACCATTTATAAAATCGATATATCCATTACAATTTAATATTTCTCATTCTGAACAATGCGTTGCTTGTGCAGTTGCTTTATGTAACATTGGTGTAGATGTAGAGAAAATAGATCGTTCATTTCTTATAGAAATAGATGAGTTAGTAGAGTTTTTTTCTTTTTCAGAAATAGAACATTTGAAAGAATTCTCAAATCCATACATGACTTTTTTTAAAATATGGACCTTGAAAGAAAGCGTGTTGAAAGCGAAAGGAACAGGGTTTCGGTTTCCTGCTAATAAAATTAATATACTCAATAATCCGGTAAGTATATCAAATGAAAAATATTATACTTTCCAAAAAATATTGAATGGATATTCATGTTCCATAGCGACAGATTTCCCTATTAAAAACATTCATTTTGAAAGAGTGTATTTATAAAAACAAAACATATAGGATGAAAAAAATATCAAACAAAAAAAACAGACCTCTTGATGAGGAACGGGAGAGCCGTAGTCTGCTCTCCAATGCTGTGGTTATATTGCACCTTATTTTAGGCACACTCCCTATACTGCTTGTAGTGTGGGCTGTGGACAAGTTGATAAATGGCACGCTCCCTCCCATAATAGTTTGGGGTATTGGAGGAATAATGATACTATTCGCAATGCTTCGAGGCGTATTCTATGGAACCTCGATTTGGCGCGCACACTGGTCGGCTTACAATGCCCTTACACGATTGAGGTTGCGTATCATAAGTCATTTGCAACGCTTGCCGCTCGGTTTCTTTCAAGAACGGAAAGTTGGCGACTTGGTGAATATTATTAACCACGATGTAGAACAAATTGAAATTTATTTAGCACATGGATTACCCGAAATCCTTTCGGCTACTCTTTTTCCAGCCTTACTCTGGGTAATCATTATGGTGTTAGACTGGCGTTTGGGGCTGTCGCTCATTTCTCTTTTACCTGTGGCATTTCTTCTGCAAATGGCTGTCAAAACACTTTGGGGAAAGAGCTTTCAACACTTTATGGAAAGTACGCAAAAAATGTCGGAAGACCTTTTGGAATATGTGGCTACCATATCGGTAATCAAAGCCTTCAGTAACGAGGAAAACAGAACGGAACGGGTACTTGGTGGTATGCGCGACTACATCCGTTGGGTAAAGCGGAGCATGTTTAGCGTTACCGTTCCCATGACATTGATAACGATGTTCTTGGAAGGTGGTATCGTGGTAATGACCCTTATTGGACTATGGATGATGAGTTCGGGCGAATTAACTGTAGCCCATTTTATTCTTGCCCTGATATTGGGTGGATTGTTCTCGTCCTCTTTTGCTAAGTTGGCAACATTCCAACATTTCCGAATCATCTATGCTCAGTCGTTGGCAAAAGTACAGTCTATTACAGAGGTACAGACAAAGGAAACTGCTGACAAGAAAACGGATACGACACAAACGGATGTTTGTTTCGAGCATGTTACATTTTCCTATCCAAACAAGGAAGACAATGCGCTGAAAGATGTATGTCTTCAATTTCCGAAAGGAAGTCATACAGCTATCGTCGGCGAATCCGGATCAGGAAAAACTACACTGGCAAGTTTGATGATGGGGTTCTGGCACCCCCAAACAGGGACTATCCGACTGGGAGGAGAGAATATTACGGAACTCTCCGAACGTAATATCACTGATTATTTTTCGATGGTACAGCAGGAGGTTTTTCTCTTTAACACAACTATTCGGGACAATATCCGTATAGGAAAACCTACCGCCACACAAAAGGAAGTGGAAATGGCAGCAGAGCGTGCTCGTATTCATGATTTTATCATGGGCTTGCCGAATGGTTATGATACGCTGGCAGGCGAAGCCGGCATAAAATTCTCTGGCGGAGAAAAACAGCGTATTTCCATTGCTCGAATGTTACTCAAAGACTCTCCAATAATTATTCTCGATGAAGCCACTGCCGCATTGGACGGAGAGAATGAGAAACTAATCCAAGAAGCTCTTGATGAATTGCAGCGCAACAAGACCGTCATTACCATTGCTCACCGTCTCAATACTATTCAGGATATGGAGCGTATTGTTGTGATGGACAAAGGGCAGGTCGTGTCGAAGGGAACACACCAAGAACTGATGAAAGACTGTTCTCTGTACCGCAATATGACGGAAACGCAAGAACAAGTAAGTAAATGGCAATTAAAAGAAGAGGAGGAATAAGAATGGTACGCAATATACTGAATGAATTGACCGCTAGCGGAGTTCGGCATCTAATTATCTCCGCACTGTTTTTCGTGGTTTATGCCCTTTGTGGCACGGCGATAATGCTCACAGTCTTGTTTCTCATCGACCGTCATATACAAGGAGAAAGCATCTCTTTCATTTCGGCAGCATGGGTACTCGGTGGTCTGCTGGTCTTGAAAACCATATCCAATGCCATTGCCGATATGAGTAAGCATTTTGCTGGATTTGATCTTGTGGAACGTATCCGCGAGAAAATCATATTGAAATTGAAAATGTTCTCACTCGGTTTCTATACCAATGAGCGTCTGGGAGAGATAAGTACAATCATTCACAAAGACGTTGATAATATGGAAATGGTAGTAGGACATCTATGGACACGGATGTCTGCCGACTTCATTGTAGCTCTAATACTCGGTATTGGACTATTTTGCGTGGATTGGCGCATGGGATTGACAATGGTAGCCATTCTCCCCATTGCCCTATTTTCTCTGTATCGGGGTATTCGCTCGGGAATGAAAGCACAGGAGGAATCACAGGATAATCTGGCAGATATGGTCAGCCTCTTTGTTGAATATGTCAAGGGCATCCCAGTTTTGAAAGTATTTGGAGGAAAAGGAATGTTCCGTGACAGACTCGACCACTCAGTTGGTGAATTTGGAGAAAGCAGTAAGAATACTTCTCGTTTGGCTGCTGTAAGTGTGGGCAGATACACTTTTCTGATAGAATTGGCTTTCGCTCTGATGGCTACAATCGGTCTTTGGTGGACACAGCAGGGGGAACTTTCTCTTTTCGCTTATTTAATGTTTATCATCGTCTCAAAAGAATTCTACAAACCTTTTGTCAATATGGAGAATCATTGGTTGAATTATATCAAGGTAAAAGATAGTTACGGACGCATTTCCCATTTATTGAATGCTCCTGTTATCACCAATCCTGAACAGCCGAAAACAGCAACCCATTTCAATCTTTCCTTTGACAAAGTGAATTTCCATTATGAGAAGGAAGGTTTTGAGATGAAAAATCTCACGTTCCATGTTCCCGAAGGAACGGTAACGGCACTTGTTGGCTCGTCAGGTTCAGGTAAAACAACCATTACCAACCTGTTACTCCGTTTCTGGGAACCGCAGACCGGCAGTATCCGTATCGGTGGTTTAGACATTCGAGAAATGGACTATGATTATTTACTCGGTAAAATCAGTGTGGTGATGCAGAATGTTATTCTCTTTTCAGATACCATTGCCAATAATATCAAAGTAGGCAATCAACATGCTACGCAGGAAGAAATCGAAGAAGCAGCACGTAGGGCGATGATACACGACTTTATCATCAATCTGCCGGAAGGTTATGAAACAAAAATAGGAGAAAACGGTTTGGGACTATCCGGAGGTCAGAAACAAAGGCTTTCAATCGCTCGTGCGTTCCTCAAAGATGCTCCCATCATTCTTTTGGACGAGATAACAAGCAATGTTGACCCTGTCAATGAATATAAGATACAACAGGCAATGTCTTCCCTTATCCAAAATCGCACAGTCTTGGTCATTGCCCATCATTTGCAAACCATCCGTAATGCTAATCAAATTATTGTGATGGACAAGGGACACCTTGTAGAGAACGGGACGCATGCAGAACTTGCAGCAAAAAACGGAATGTACTGCAAATTGCTGTCTATGCAATAACCTAATCAATGAAAAATATGGAGGTATGGAGTTTGATCCATACCTCTCTTTTTGCCACTTTCATCCATATCAACGCCACAAGTATGCAGTTATTTCCAACTGCTAACATGCACGGTTTCTTTGATTTACCTTTGCCCATACACCGCTATTGGTGTCATTAAATACATTGTAAGATGGACGAAAAAATCAAAGATCAAGAAGCCCTTTTGGTGAAAGATTCCAAGAACGAGAATCTCAAAGCCATCTCAGGGACAGATGAGAAAGGCGGACTGAAGACAGTATCGTCCACCGCCGAGCATGAACAGAGTTTCCTGAAGTTCGACAAGCAAAGCAATGCTTTGGAGAACTTTCTCTCCAACTTCATACGGCAGTTCAAGCCCCCACACAATTCCACTTCTTCAAAGTCCTCTTCGAGGGTGTTGTTGCCAGTGCACGAGTGCTCACCGAGATGCTCAAAGCACCGGATGCTCCCTCTAATAATGCCAGTTCGGGATAAGTAGTCCACCCTTAAAAATCTAATATTCCGCTGACTCACAGTATATTATGCTACAAATTATTTGTTTATATCTGCAAGTTTTTGTACCTTTACATTATAATTCTTGCAGATATTTATGCTTAAACGTACATCCAAACAGCTCTCTTTGTTCTCTTCTTTAGAGGACATGCTTAGTCATCAACATCCCCTTTTCCAACTTAGTAATAAGATTAATTGGGAGTGTTTTGAAAATGCTTTTTCTCCATTGTATTGCAATACTAATGGTCGCCCAGCTCATCCTATTCGCCTGATGTGTGGTCTTTTAATCTTAAAACATTTGCGTAATGTTTCAGATGAAATGGTGGTTTCTCAATGGAGTGAGAATGCTTACTATCAATATTTTTGTGGTGGTCTTGAATTTATGCCCAAACAACCCTGTGACGCTTCCGAGTTAGTTCACTTCAGAAATCGTATAGGTGAGGAAGGTATGGAGTTAATATTAGCAGAGAGCATCCGTGTTAATACCGACCATGATGACGAAGATCATTTTGATACGGCTTTCATTGATTCTACCGTGCAGGAGAAGAATATAACCTATCCAACAGATGCGAAGTTGCATAAAAAGATAATCAAAAACGTTCTGAAGATAGTTCATGACAAGAGTCTTCCTCTACGACAGAGTTATACGCGTACGCTGAAAGGAATTTACCGTTCCCAACGTTTTCGTAATCATCCCAAGAATCGTAAGAAAGCTCTTAAGGCAGATAGGCAACTAAGGACCATAGCAGGAAGATTAGTAAGAGAATTAGAGCGTAATCTTGAGGGAAAGAAAGGGTATGAGAATATGTTTGAGCTATATTACAAAGTTCTTTCTCAGAATAGGAAGTCAAAGAATAAAGTATATTCTCTGCACGAACCAGATGTGGTTTGCGTCAGCAAAGGTAAGGAACATAAGCAATATGAGTTTGGCAATAAAGTATCTATTCTTCGCTCATGGTCAGGACTTATTCTTGGTGCATGTTCTTTTAGGAATGAATATGATGGGCATACTATCGAAAAGACATTGGAACAAACCCGAAGGATGACAGGAAAGCAGGTGGATAAGTTAGCAGGAGATAGAGGGTATAGAGGTATAAAGCAGATTGGGCAGACAAAGATACTCATTCCAGACGTTCCTAAAGCTAAAGACAGCTACTACCAAAAGAGAAAGAAACACAAACTATTTTGTAAACGAGCAGGTATAGAACCAACAATAGGACATCTTAAAGCAGACCACCGATTATCTCGCAACTTTTATAAAGGTGTGAAAGGAGATGCTATCAATGTATTATTAGCTGCGGCAGCATATAACTTCAAAAGAGCTATGAGAGCTCTTTTGTACCTTATAAAAAGAATCAGCATAAAGCTTGTCAGTACAAACTTTATGCTGAAATATAGTTTTTAAGGGACGACTAAGTAAATTCCCTAAAAAGTTGGTAATTTCGCCATTATTTTGCAACCTTATGGTTGAAAATAAACAACTTACAAACATATATAGCGATGATTACCACTGACAAAGTTAATGAAATATTCTGTGTATTGGATGGCTTCTGCAAGAATTTAGATACCGAATTAACTAAAGATCTCCATATCGCCCCATGGACTAGGGATATAAGCGAATGAGAAACTGCAAAGGGCAAATGTCCAAAAGCGAAATCATGACCATCCTACTGTGCTACCATTTTGGCTCATTCCGCAACTTCAAGCACTATTACCTCTTTTTCATCGAGGAACATTTGGCAAGCTATTTCCTCTATGCCGTTTCCTACACGTGTTTCGTGGAACTCATGCCCTGCGTATTTTTCGACCTGATGCCCTTCATGCGCATCCAAGGTTTTGGAAAGTGCATGGGCATTAGTTTCGTCGACAGTACAATGATTCCAGTATGCCACAACATGAGAAGGAAATTTAACAAGGTGTTTGATGGACTTACCAAGAACGGAAAGGGAACGATGGGCTGGTGCCTTGGTCTCAAGCTGCATCTGCTGTGCAACGAGATAGGCGACGTACTCATGTTCTGCCTAACCCCCACAAATGAAGATGACAGAAACCCTAGGGTGTGGAAGGTCTTCACCAAAGTGCTCTACGGCAAAGTTTTTGCCGACAAGGGGTACATCAAGCAAGAATTCTTTGAGAACCTCTTCAACCAAGGCATCCACCTCGTTCATGGGCTCAGTCGAACATGAAAAACAAGCTTATGCCCTTGTGGGACAAGATGATACTCCGCAAGCTATATATAATAGAATGCATCAACGAACTGCTCAAGAACAAGGCTAACCTTGTCCACTCACGCCATCGTTCCGTACATAACTTCCTCATGAATCTTTGTGCGGCATTGACTGCATACTGTTTCTTCGAGAAAAAGCCCGAGGGACTGCTAGTGCGCATTGAAAAGAGTAGGCAATTGGAACTATTCTAAACAAACCCTTATCCCGAACTGGCGTAGAAACTATATTCTAATAAAGTGATATTTTAGGCTTTACCATAAACTAAACATAATAGATTGTTTCCCATAAATTCCTTTTATTTCCTACTTTACCCGAAAACTTTTTCATCTCTTCATATACCTATAATTTAGCTACTTGATAAGAGTATTCACCATTAAAATTATCAAGCAATGGAATCAAATAACAATGACAATTATGTGCTGGTCTTGGAAGACCGCACGGAAGTGAAGAATGAGCAAGAAGCGGGAAAACTTTTCGTAGTTTCTGGTATCGATGACAAGGGCAACCTTAAAACCACCGAAGCAATCGCTGCCAATCAGGCAGCGTTCCTAAAGTTCAATAATAAGGACGGGCTTTTGAAGAACTTCATGACGAACTTCCTCAAACAGTTCAATAACCCGACTCGTTTCGGACTGTACAAAGTAGTAGCAAACAATGTAGAACAAGGTGTGGACAATCTTCGCACCATGTTGCAAAGTCGTGAGAAACCTGAAAGCAAACAGCAACTGACAGAGATTGGAGTGTCTTTTGACGATTATCTGCCGAAAAAGAAGAATGCCACAGTCATTGATGAATCGAAAATCAATTGGAAGCAACTCGACGACCTCGGTCTTACCCGTGAGCGATTGGAGCAGAATGGAGAATTAGACAAGATGCTCAATTGGCAGAAGAGCAATCTCTTGACGATTGCCGTACCTATTGGCGACACGACCATCTACACCGAAGCACGTCTTGCGTTCCGTACGGACGATAACGGCAATATCGGTTTGGCAATTCATCCTTTGAGAAAAGAACCACAGCTTGACTTTTCCTATATGGGCTACAAGTTCTCTCCCGAAGAAAAGGAGCAACTCCTTGCTACGGGTAATCTTGGCAAGACAATCGAAGTAACGCCCAAGAACGGCAATGCTTTTTCTGCCTATGTCTCCATCGATCCGCAGACCAATGAAATCATAGCCCTGCGTGCCGACCGTGTGAACATTCCCAAGGAAATCAAAGGCATCTCGCTTTCAGATGCGCAATATAAAGATCTTGTGAAAGGCAAAGCCGTGAAGGTGGAGGGTATGACCGCCAAGAGTGGCAAGTCTTTCAACGCCACCTTGCAGGTCAATGCCGAGCGAAAGGGCATTGAGTTTATCTTTGGCGACAACAAGAGTTTAAGAGAACGACAGGAACACAAACAGGCTCAGCAACAAGGCGTACCTCACAAGCTCTGCGGCTTGGAACTATCTGAGAAGCAGCGTGAAGCATTGGATAGCGGTCGCACACTCTATTTGAAAAACATGGTCGATAAGGAGGGAAACTCCTTTAACGCCTACGTTCGTATAGACAAGGAGCAGAACCGCCCACGTTTTTACAAGTGGAATCCTGACAAGAAGCAGGAAACCGGCAAGGAAAAAGTGGTTGCCGTAGCCGAAGAACACAAGACACAGGTAGCGGTCAATAATGACGGCAAGACCAACGAAGCCACGAAGAACGTGAAAGAGCCATTGAAGACAGGGCAAACACAGCCCACTGCCGCCCAAAAGAAGAAACAGGACGAAAACAAACAGAAGAAGTCTCGTGGACGTAAGATGTAACCCCTAATTCTATTATCGACTATGACAACTTGTATTATTGCCGAGAAACCCTCGGTCGCCAGAGATATAGCCCGCATTGTCGGGGCAAATAGTAAGCAGGATGGACATTTAGAAGGAAGTGGGTATCTCGTTACATGGGCAATGGGACACCTTATTACCCTTGCTATGCCTGAAGCCTACGGCTTTTCTGCCTACAAAGCCGAAGACCTGCCCATCCGTCCCAATTCTTTCCAACTTATTGTCCGCCAAGTGCGCAGGAACAAGGAATTTGTATCAGATCCTGCTGCATTAAAGCAACTTAAAGTCATCCGTTCCTGCTTTGACAAGGCAGATCGTATCATCGTCGCTACTGATGCAGGACGTGAAGGAGAGTTGATCTTTCGCTACATCTATCAACATCTTGGTTGTAGGAAACCTTTCGACCGCCTTTGGATTTCTTCACTCACGGATAAAGCTATCCGTGAGGGCATGGCTAATCTCAAGCCGGGAAGCCATTACGATAATCTCTATCACTCCGCGAAGGCAAGAAGCGAAGCCGACTGGCTCGTGGGTATCAATGCAAGCCGTGCATTGTCTATCGCCCGCAGGGGAGGCTATTCCTTGGGACGGGTACAGACCCCGACACTCGCTATGGTCTGCCGTCGGTACATAGAAAATCGTGATTTTTCTTCCGTCCCCTATTGGAAACTCTCCGTAGCAGCAGAGAAAGAGGGCGTATCGCTGAAAGCTGTGAGCAATAGTGCATTTGACAATGAAGCCGATGCACAGTCCGCTCTCGCCATGCTTCGCGAACAGAGCCAGCTTACCGTGACTTCGGTCGCAAAAAAGGTGGGACATACGTCGCCACCCCTCTTGTTCGACCTTACCTCCCTACAGAAGGAAGCCAACCGAAAGCACGGCTTTTCAGCAGATAAGACCCTCTCAATCGCACAAAGCCTCTATGAGAAGAAAATCACGACCTATCCCCGCACCGGCAGTCGATACATCAGTGAAGACGTTTTCGAGGAAGTACCCACTTTACTTGGCAAGATAGGCACTGCACTTCCGACACCACTTAACCGCCACTCGGTGGACAACGGCAAGGTAACTGATCACCACGCCATTATCCCTACGGGTGAAACAACATCGGGACTATCGACAGATGAAACGACCATCTACCAAATGGTAGTCCATCGTTTCATTGAAGCCTTTTCTCCTAATTCCGAGGAGGAGCGGATGCAGGCGGAACTGACAGACGGTACAAACACCTTCATTTGGAAGGCGTGCCGAAGTATCTCCTTAGGCTGGAAAGCCGTGCAGCAAGGTATTGGCACGGACAATGAAAAAGGCAAAGAGGAAGAAGAACAGACTTTATCCGTATTGCCCAATCTAATAGAAAACGAGGTGTTACCACTGCTTTCTTCAGAAATTACCGAGCACAAGACCAAGCCCAAACCGCTCTATACAGAAGCGACTTTGCTTTCTGCTATGGAAAACGCAGGGAAAGAGGTCGCAGATGCAGAAAGTAAAAGAGCAATGGCAGAGTGCGGCATCGGTACACCAGCCACTCGTGCCAATATCATCGAGACATTGATTCTGCGAGACTATATCCGAAGAGAAAAGAAAACGGTAGTCCCGACAGAGAAAGGCTTGGCAGTCTATGAGATTGTCAAGGATAAACGAATTGCCAATGCAGAGATGACAGGCTCGTGGGAACTGACCCTTGCCGCCATCGAGGCAGGACAGATGCAGCCCGAGAAATTCGCACAAGGCATCAACTCCTATGTGGAGACGATTTGCGAGGAACTCCTTGCCCTTGCTCCACAGGTACAAAAGTCCTATCCAACCTACCGCTGCCCCAAATGCGGCAACGAGAGTGTGGGCATCTATGCCAAGATTGCCAAATGCAGGCACGAGGGTTGCGACTTCCACATCTTCCGTGAAATCTGCGGCACGTTCCTTTCCGAGGACAATATCCGTGATTTGATAACTACCGGGCGAACGCCTATCCTCAAAGGCTTGACGAGCAAGGCAGGCAAGAAGTTCAACGCACGTCTTGTTTTGGGCGAAGACCATACCACCGCCTTTGAGTTTGAAGGAAAGAAAGGAAAAGCACGAGGGAGATAGTTACCACAGACTCAGAGATAAAACAAATTAGTTGGGAGATAGGAAAAATTATCTTCCGACTAATTTTCCCTCTCCATCTTAAAACAGAAAAATTATGGCATACAATAAGAAAGCAGTCTTGGAGGGCAATACGGAAGCCATCCGTGTGATCCTCCGATTAGAGAAAGAACGCCGTGAAGCCACCGAAGCCGAGAAAGTCCTGCTCAGAGGTTATCAAGGTTTCGGTGGTCTGAAATGCGTATTGAACCGTTGTGATAATCCCGATGACCTCCGCTATTGGAGCGCATCGGAGCAAAACCTGTTCGCGCCTACCCAAAGGCTCAAACAGATGATTTACCGTGATGCCGTCGATGCCAGCACCGCCAAACGCTATTGGGAGAGTATCAAGGCAAGCGTACTGACCTCCTTCTATACCGACACCCGTATCGTCTCCGCCATTGCCGAAGCCCTTAGTGCTGCCGACGTGCAAGTAAGAAGGTGCTTAGACCCTTCAGCAGGTATGGGAGCCTTTACCGAAACCTTTGCCAAAAGTGCCGGTATGGTCGATGCGATGGAGAAAGACCTACTGACGGCGCGCATCACACAAGCCCTGCATCCTTACGGCAAGGATAATATCTTTGTTCGGCAAGAACCCTTTGAAGCCATCGGAGAACTGGAAGAAAAGGACAAGTACGACCTGATTACCAGCAACATCCCCTTTGGCGACTTTATGGTTTATGACCGTAGTTATAGCAAGGGAGAGAATATCCTTAAACGGGAATCCACCAGAACCATTCACAATTATTTCTTTGTAAAAGGGCTGGACACTATCAAGGAGGGCGGACTTCTTGCATTTATTACCTCGCAGGGTGTATTGGACAGCCCCAAGAATGAAGCCATCCGCCGTTACCTCTTGCAGAATAGCCGTCTTATCTCCGCCATCCGCCTACCTTCGGGTATGTTCTCCGAGAATGCAGGTACGGATGTGGGCAGCGACCTGATTGTCCTGCAAAAACAATCGGGCAAGGAAATTGGTGAGGGCATCGAACAGCAGTTTGTACAAACCGCCTCTGTTCCCAAAGGCGACGGCTTTTCTATTGCGTTTAACCATAACTCCCTCTTTGAGGGCGAATGGAAGGACATTTCCCACCGCACGATTGCCATAGAGCGCACGATGGGTACAGACCCTTATGGTAAGCCCGCTTGGGAATATACGTTTGACGGCAGTATCGAGGATATGGCTGACAGTCTGTGTACACAACTATCCTTGGAAGTGGAGCAGCGTTTCGACCGCAAGCTCTACGAAACCGGCATACCCATGACCGAGGAGGAATGGCAGGTACACGTGGACAAGATGGTGCAGAAAGTGCAAGGAGGTCTAAAAACAGAACAACCACCTCTGTTACAAGAATCCAAGGATAAGGAGGAAAAGAAAGAGGATAAGGAAGATGAAAAAGAAGAAGAAAATGCTTACAATTTGATGCCCGACAGCACTAAGAAGCAACTTCCCAAACTCTATGCAACGGAAAAGCAACTCATCGGCGACCGCACAGCATACGCTCGCTACTTTTTCCCTATGGGAGCCTATACCGCCTATATGCTGGAATACGACCCCAAGGAACGCATTGGTTTCGGTGCTGTCACGATGGGCTATGGTTGGGAACTTGGGTATATGTCCCTCAAAGAAATGGAGGAAGTCAAGATACACGGATTGGGTATAGAACGGGACTTATACTTCAAACCCACTAAATTGCACGAGATAGCAGAACTGGAAGAGATTGTCAGAGGACAATACACTAAAGAACCCATCATTGAGGAAATCAAGGATGAAAGCCGTCAGGAAGTGCAGAAACCTGTACAGGAAGACAATCAACCACAAGCAATGGTAGAACAAGTCAAGGAGGTTTTGAAAGTCGAAGAAGCTGCGCCAGTTTTACATACAGAGCCTGAAACCGAACCAGCCCCAGAAGGTGTCCCCGTAATTACCCTTCAAAGACAATACGAACAAGAAAGCCGTGAAATTCGCACAGACGTGGAAGCCCCACGCGAGATGAACGGTCAGACGGTATTCTTTGATGAAGACCATCATCCGATTATGGATAGCACCATAGAGACAGAAGCCATGGAACAGTTCTTGTTTGCCCCAGAGGAATATAGTCTTTGGACACAAGATGTAGCCCGTGTAAATAATGAAATCAAAGAGGCTGCTCAACAAAAGAAGGTCAGCGATAACCAACCACTTTCTGCGAGCAGGCAACCCAAGCCGGCAAGAAGCACGCCAAGCAGTTCCCGCAGAAGCAAGAAAACTGCATCTGCTCCCGTCAGAGAGCCCTCGCTCTTTGACTTTATGGAGGAAGCCGAACCTCGCAAGCCACAGCCCATAGCAGAGGTTAAGAAAGAGTTTGATGCTTCACCGCGTCCGTTCCTTTCTTCTCCCGACTCACATTTGCGTGACGGCTCGATAGTCGTACAGAATGGGCAGGTAGGTTTCCTGTCTGACTTGAAACGACATCCTACCTTCAACCCGATGGACTTACCCTTTGCTCAGCTCTCACGGCTGAAAGCATATATTGAGATTAGGGAGAGTTATCACCGACTCTATGATTATGAGGCGAACAACCAAGCGGAGGACAAGGAAGAGCGTGAGAAACTCAATCGGCTTTATGACGACTATGTAGGTCGTTGGGGGTACTTCAACCAGAAGACAAACACCGATGTCATCAAGATGGATGCCACCGGAGTGGAAATGCTGTTCTTGGAACGCTCCGAGAACGGCAAGTACATCAAGGCGGACATCTTCGACCATCCGACGGCTTTTTCCACCTCCGAACTGTCCATAGCTTCAGACCCGATGGAGGCATTGGGCGCATCACTCAACAAATACGGCACGGTGGAGCTTGACTATATGAGTTCTTTGCTTCCCGATATGGAAGAGAGCGATATGCTTTCTGCTTTGGAAGGACGCATCTTCTACAATCCCGAAGAGGACAGCTATGAGGTAGCCGACAAGTTTATTTCTGGCAATGTGATTGAAAAGGCGGAGCGTATCGAGTCGTGGCTCTTGGATCATCCGGAGCATGAGGAAGCGAAACAGAGTCTGACTGCCCTGCGTGCCGCCACTCCCACGCCCATTCCCTTTGCTGATTTGGATTTCAACCTCGGTGAACGCTGGATACCCGCGAAAGTCTATGGCAAGTTCGCCTCGGAGTTCTTCGAGACGGACATCAGGGTGAGTTATCATTCTAATATGGACGAGTATGCCATTGGCTGCGACCAAAAGAACGGTAATATCTGGCACAAATATGCTGTACAAGGTGAGTTTAGACGCTATGACGGACTCAATTTATTGAAGCACGCACTTCACAATACCATTCCTGACATTAACAAAAGCAAGACCATACTTGATGCGGAGGGTAATGAGAAGACGATTAAGGTTCGTGACGGTCATGCCATACAGATGGCAAATGCCAAGATTGAGGAAATCAGACAAGGCTTTGTAGATTGGCTCGGACGGACACCCGACACGTTCAAGGAGCAGCTCTCTGACCGTTACAACCGCCTTTTTAACTGCTTTGTGCGTCCCAACTTCGACGGTACGCATCAGTCGTTTCCCGACCTCGACCTTAAAAGATTGGGCATACAAGACCTTTATAAGAGTCAGAAAGATGCCGTGTGGATGCTGAAGACCAATGGAGGTGGTATCTGCGACCACGAGGTCGGTGCAGGTAAGACGCTTATCATGTGTACAGCAGCCTACGAGATGAAGCGGTTGGGATTGGCTAACAAACCGATGATTATTGGACTCAAAGCAAATGTATTCGATATTGCCGACACTTTTCGCAAGGCTTATCCCAATGCCAAGATACTCTATCCGGGAAAGAATGACTTCAGCAAGCAGAATCGCCAACGCATCTTCAATGACATCAAGAATAATGATTGGGACTGCATTATCCTCACGCATGAGCAGTTCGGCATGATACCGCAAGCATTGGAGATACAAGAAGCGATTTTGCAGAAAGAAAAAGATTCTGTAGAAGAAAATCTTGAAGTGCTCCGTATGCAGGGAGCGGACATTTCCCGTGCCATGCTCAAAGGCTTAGAAAAACGTAAGCAGACCTTGGAAGCCAAGTTACAGGACATTCAAGACAGCATTGCCGAGCGCAAGGACGATGCCGTGGACTTTAAGATGATGGGTATTGACCACCTTTTTGTAGATGAAAGCCACCAATTCAAGAACCTGATGTTCAATACTCGCCACGACAGAGTGTCGGGCTTGGGCAATCCGGATGGCTCACAGCGTGCGCTCAATATGCTCTTTGCCATTCGCACCATACAGGAGCGGTCAGGCAAGGACTTGGGAGCAACTTTTCTTTCGGGAACTACTATCAGTAATTCGCTAACAGAATTATATTTGCTCTTCAAATACTTGCGCCCGCAAGCCTTGGAGAAGCAGGGCATTAACAGTTTCGACGCATGGGCTGCGGTCTTTGCCAAGAAGTCCACTGACTATGAGTTTTCCATCACCAATGAGATTATTCAGAAGGAACGCTTCAGAACCTTTATTAAAGTGCCTGAACTTGCCTCGTTCTATGCGGAGATATGCGATTTCCGCACAGCAAAGGATATAGGCATCGATCGTCCCGAAAAAAACGAGATACTCCATAACATTCCGCCGACACCTGAACAGGAGGAGTTTATCGGCAAGTTGATGGAGTTTGCCAAAAACGGTGATGCCACGCTTTTGGGGCGTGCGCCGTTGAGCGAGAGTGAGGAAAAGGCAAAGATGCTGATTGCAACTGATTACGCCCGCAAGATGAGCTTGGATCTACGCATGATAGACGAAAATGGGTACTCAGACCATATTGACAACAAGGCAAGCCATTGTGCGAAATTACTCAATGACTACTATCAGAAGTATGATGCACAGAAAGGTACGCAGTTTGTATTCTCCGATTTGGGTACGTATAAGCCCGGTGGAGATTTCAATATCTATTCTGAGGTAAAGCGTAAATTGGTGGAAGATTATCATATCCCGTCCTACGAGATACGCTTCATTCAGGAGTGCAAGAATGAGAAAGCCAAGAAAGCGATGGTCGAAGCAATGAATCGTGGAGACATCCGTATCATTTTCGGTTCTACTTCCATGCTCGGCACGGGTGTCAACGCCCAGCAGCGTGCGGTGGCGGTGCATCAACTTGACACGCCCTGGCGACCCTCAGATTTGGAGCAGCGAAATGGTCGGGCAATCCGTAAAGGCAATATGGTTGCCAAAGAATTTGCTGACAACAAGGTCGATGTGATTATCTATGCCGTGGAGCGGTCGTTGGACAGTTACAAGTTCAACTTGCTTCATAACAAGCAATTGTTTATCAATCAGTTGAAGACCAATACGCTCGGTAGTCGTACCATTGACGAGGGCTCGATGGACGAGGATAGCGGTATGAACTTTTCAGAGTATGTTGCCGTGCTATCTGGTAATACAGACTTGTTAGAGAAAGCCAAACTCGACAAGAAGATTGCCACTTTGGAATCAGAGCGCAAGAACTTCCTCCGTGAGCGTGATGCCGCAACGGGCAAGTTGGCGGAGATTGACAGCTCTGTGTCTTTCCATTCAGACAAGATTAAGGAAGCTAAGGAAGACTTGGCGTGCTTTGAGAAGCGTGTGGAGCGTGACAAAGAAGGTAATCCTATCAATAAACTTGTCATTAAAGGTGTGGAGGACAGTACGAACATCAAGGTCATTGCCACACGCCTGCAAGAAATTAACGACAAGGCACGTACCAAAGGCGAGTACAATAAAATCGGTGAGATTTATGGTTTTTCCATCATGGTCAAGACGGAGAGCAGTTCAAAGGATCTGTTTGATTGCTCGATAAACCGCTTCTTTGTCAAGGGACAGGAGAGCATCTACTATACTTATAATAACGGTAAGTTAGCGGCAGACCCGAAACTTGCCTGCGAGAACTTCGTAAATGCCTTGGAGCGTATCCCTAAGGTGATAGAGTCGCATGAGAAGGAAATGGCAAAGGTCGTGACCAACAAAGACGTTTACACCAACATTGCCAACAGTTCTTGGAAGAAAGAGGACGAGCTTCGCTCACTCAAAGGCGAGGCAGCAGAACTTGACAGAAAAATTGCACTTACATTGAACGAACCAAATGAAGAAAATGAAAAATCAAACGAAAATGACCAACCTGAGTATTTAAGACAAAATAGTAGTAATAGCCCAAATACTAAAAAGGAAGAGGAGGGGGTAATTTATTCAAGTTCTATGAATAATAGGAACAAACAAGAAGAAAGTAAGGGATATATTGTAAAATCCAGACTGAGATAAATAGCGATGGTGTGTCATAATTGATACACCATCGTATTATATTATTTCCACAAAGAGTATTCTCTCCATTTTTCAGGAAAGCCCATGTCTTTCAAAACTACCAATTTGGGAGATTTGTCCAATAGGGTGAGCAAACTCTTTCTAAATGAGCTATCAGGACTGATTATTTGCTGCAAATACAAAATTACAGATAAGTAGGCAAACAACTTATTGTCCCTTATCGTTGCAGCTTCTTGCTTTGACAAGAAAGGATAATTCGTTCTATAAGGAAACTTCAAGCCTATTGTAAAGCGGCGATTCCATACACGACTATGATGGGCACAAGTATTGCGTAAAGACGATAAACCGTGCATCCAATTCTTCAAAATATCGACATTGTATAGTCCCAAATCTCTGCAAATTGTTTTACTAGAAGGATTATTCTTGTCCAAAGCAAAAAACAACTTACTCAATGTTCCCATAGAAACAACCTCTAAGGTCATCCACGCTGGCGGAAAAGCAGGTTCGCTATACTTTTGATAATAATGAGCTATAAATTCCTCATTACTTCGCTTGACCTCTTTCATTAAATCCCCTACAACAGGTTTATCATCTATAATCTCGTTGCGTGTCAATGCGATAAACTTATCGTGCTGAAAGTATAACTTATGATTGAGAAACCAAAAGGCGTCATTTTCATCAACGGAATAAGTTAAGGTGATTCTTGTTCTTAATGCCACCTCGATTTTTTCAATGGCATTGAAGATTAAAGAGCGTAAACGCCTATCAAAACAATAAAGGTCTATCACATCTTGAAAAGAAATGTCCTTTCTCAGAAATTCGTGATTAGCACCTTCCCCGTTATTTTGAAAAGGGTATGTGTATGCTCGTAATCTATAATAACTTATGTTATAAAGATATTGGGACGCAAGTTTTTCGTCTCCAATATTAAGTCCTCGATCGCATAGCTTTTTAACCTGCTCAGATGTGTCTATGGGCTTCTTTTCGTACCTCATAACCGTATATAAACTCGAAGACCTCCCCGGGTGCGCTGTTCTGATGAGAAGCGTGGGAGGTCATATTGACTGCAAAATTACTACTTTTTTTTGAATGCGCAAGGAAAATGCCGAAAAAATTATTGCAAGCGATGAATTTTCCATTAAAAGTAGCATCTAATGTAGAAATTACAAATAATTTTTGTCCGCAACCCTATCTTTATCGGTTCAATAGTTTCAAACAATATATGATAAATTCCTTATCAAAGAAATAAGCGAGTACTGTTATCTTTGTGAGCGGTAAATCCGTGACCAACTTTTTTACTTGCAAAGGTAATTATTTTGTTGTGTAAACACTTGGCATTTACACAACAAAAATAATCTAATTAGGAAATCAATTACTACCAGCCATCTCGCTTCCGTACCATTTCATCTATCTCTTCCCGAAGGAAAAGCAATCGACCGTTAGCCTTGAGAAAGGGGATTTTCCCTGCCCAAACCCAGTTATAGATGGTCTTCTGCTCCACTTTGAGTATCTTGGAAACGTCGATGATGTCCAAGTATTCGGGTTTCAATGGAGGGTGAATGGTCGTATCGACAGATTGCTCTTGCAAAACCAGCAGATGGTCAAGTTTACTCTCAACAGTCATCAGCTTGTCAAACAAGCGTTTCTGCCATGTATCTTCGGTTCTTTGGTCTATGTATGACATAATTCTCCTTTTTGATAGTTACCACTTGTGTCTTGCGACAAAATACGCTGCTCTTTCATATAGGCAATGTACTTCTTTGCCGTTCGATCCTTGATTTCCATTTCACGCATCAACACATCGCACAACTCTTGATATGATAGCTTTAGTTTGGCACGGAATGCAGACTTTACGACAGCCAACAGTTCATCGGTCTTGCGTTTTTCCTTATCCTCTTTCGACTTTTCTCCACGATAAACGTGCATATCGGCTTCCTTGTCCCATCCAAAGAGCATTATCGGCACATCTAGCGGGCTTCCATCACGCACTTTCAAAGCCTTGACGACCGAGTATTCGGGATTGTCATCTTTCTCGATGGAGAGAATGCCCGCAGCCTTACGTTGCAGCTCCGAGCCTATATGTCCCCTTAGTTTAATGCCATTAGGTACAAAATGGAGTACACAAATGATACAAGTATTGTAAATGCCTGCTAAGCGGTAGAGTTCATCCACAATGGCTATACTCTCCGTTTCGTCGTTGGCGGAGCGTATCAGGTCTGCTATACCGTCAATGACCACAAGGTGTATTCCCCCGTGCTTGTGATGGAACAAGTCCATACTTTCACGAATAATCTTCAGTCTGTCCTTGCGTGATAGCGATGCCAGATAGAGAGAATGATAAAACTCAGGCACGGACTTGATACCAGCCCTGCGAAGCGTCTTCTCCAAGTTCTTATAGAGTTGTGCCTCGGACTGTTCCGTATCATAGTGAAGAACTGCCAAACCTTTGAGGTTGGCGGTTACCTCCAATCCCAAGGTTTGCTCTGCCTTTAATCGTTCTCTCCCAAGAGTGCCGGCAAGGATGGCGGCAATGTAGTTGCTTTTGCCTGTTCCTTCTCCACCTGTGATACAGAACAGATTGTCCTGCGTACCGAGCGGAACTCCATTGACAGCCACCACAGACTTCGAGGCATCAGGAGGGTTATCATAGTCAATTTCACAAGAGCGCAGCATCATCATCGTCTGTGCATACATATTGGTGAACATATCATTAAGAAGCACTTTCAAGTCCTTTGCTTCATTGCCCAAGGCAAAGAAGTCCGATATATCCTTCTCCGACTTACCCCCTTGCAATGGTAAGGTTAGACTCAATACCTTGTATTGAGCAAGTGCATCTGTCTGCCGTTTAGCTTCTCTTATGCCTGTCTCATCAGAGTCGTACAATATAATAATGTGGCGAAAGCGGAGCTGTAACCCTTCGATGATATTCTCAGGAATCTGTGCCGTCTCACTGTTGAAACAGATGGCATTGAAACCATGAGCCGAAAGTGAAAGCACGTCTTTCTCCCCACCTGTGATGAAAACAACATCCCCTTTGCTGGGCAGCTGCTGGAAGCCAAAAACATAGTCGTTCACTTTCTCACCCCCATAAAGAAAGCGCAGCTTACTCTTAGGGCGATAGACTTTTACAAACTTCCCCATACTGTATGCAAACATCGGATCTTCATGTGTTGAACCAAGTGTAAACGGCTTACCCTGATTGGAGACAGATTCATAGCGAGCAAGCGACTTTACATAAAAACGTTGCAGAGTCTTAGTATCAATACCATATTGCTCCCAATAGTCTAGTTCTTTGACATTGAAAGATTGCTCAATTAGCTTGTACCACTTTTTACCTTCTATCTTCTTGAGCTGGTTAGGTGGTTGTACTAAGGTTGGTTTACAAGGCTTCATCATCATTGTGTGGGGATTACTATGTTCTTTCCTTTCAATGCAAATATTCAGCTGCAAGTCCCGATTTATGGTTTCAAGCACCTTAACAAAGTCTTTCCTCACGTCCAGTCCGAGCATTGTGGCTGCAAACCAAAAGCAGTCGCCGGAGTAGGCATCGTTGCCAAAGTCCTTCATTCGGTAGCAGCCGGACTTGTTGTCGAGATAGATATTGCACGATGCACGCTTGTCGTCATACAAAGGATTTCGGAAATTACGCTTTGGCACAAAGTCTATGGGCATATAGAAGCAGAACACATCCAGTCCTTTGTTAGTTCGGCTTAGTATTTCTTCTTTGATGTTCATAGCTCCTCAAATAAAGTTTGACCATTTCCCATATAACCTTTAAGGACACCATCCTTGTAGGCGTTGAGTCGTTGCAGGGCTTCCACTCGTCTGAAACCCTTGAAGGAGGCACGTCCGCTCTTGACGGCGACGTAAAGTCCCTTGAACGGATAGGCAACGTGGTTGCATGATATATACCTGAACGGGATTGCGTTGGTGTCCCTCCATCGGGCAAGGGATGCCCGCGAAATGCCCAAGAGTCTGATGACGTCGGAGGAACTGAGTTCCATCTTATCCTCCAAAACGGAATAGTCGCGTCTCATTTCCACGATAAAGCCGGCTATCCGCTCCATGTCGTTCCTTAGTGAGCGTAACTCTGCAATTACCGTCTTTTGTAAATTATCTTCTTCTGTCATATGCTACTTCTCTTTTCAGTTTAGGATTGAATTGTTGCTCTCCGTGGATTATCATCCGTCTGGAAATTCAGAGTCCTTCCCCAATTGGTGCAATAACTGCATAAGATGCTGCTTAAATCTTCTACTGTCTAGCTTGCACAGCCGATTGAGAATAACGATGAGATCTTCCTGCTCCATTGTGGAGAAGCGAAGGCTTTTATGGGGTGTGGTTGCAATCATGGAATCAATCATTCCCTTTGGGAGATGTATCAGCAGCACATCCATATCGAAGGCTGCGGCACATCTTGCATAAGTGTTGATACGAAGGTCGGTCTGCATCTTGCAGTGTTTCATAAAGTTGGAATATTCCATATCGGCATAGCCTGCCCTTAGCTTGCAGTTTTTGCTGGCGGAGAGCATGATTTCAAGTGTCGGAAGTACAACGTAGAATTTTGCATTACTTCCGGAGTTTTGTTTCTTTGTCTTCATATGTATCCGTCTTTTTGTTAGAAATAATGCTGCAAAGTTCTTAACAAATAGGGCTTTAGAAAGAATATTAAATTGCCAATATTGGCATTATATTGCCATTTTGCATTTTTAACATTATGCGTTATTTGTTGCCGTGTTGCCCAATACGTAGGCGAAAATCTTTAGCCTGCCATATCAATCAATCACACCTTTGGGACTGTCAGTGCATGGTGCAAGGTCTATCTATATATATAGACTTGCACCATGCACTGAAAATTGTAGCCAAAAGATTTCTAAAACATTTTCCCACAATAATTTGGAGGATGTTCTACTTTTTTGTACTTTTGAACCCAAGAAATGCAAGTGCGCATTTCGGGTAGCAGTATCTGCGTGTACTCTCAAAATACTCTGTTGTGGCTACAATATGGCTACAATTTAAAAGGATAAAAAAATAAAAGACTATGATACAAGGAGTTGCAGCGGAATGGTCATTTTCCTCTCTGACCGCATTCCACGGCTAAAAAACATATCCTTTCCGTTCATGGATTGGTAGTATGTAGTCATACCGTAGTTGCACATATAGTCATCTACCAACTACAATGTAATACCTTCTCTTTCACTGTGTTACCTTGTTTTGTAGTAATGTAGTAAGATAACAGTGAAAGAAAAAGGATTGGTACATATTCAGCTATTGACACCCCTGTCATATATGATGATAGGAATGACAGAACTCCTTGGATGCATCAACTCACTGCACACATGCTTTCTGAACAGGTGGGCTTCTACGCTGTCAAGCAAGAAGGAAAGGGCGATAATTGTAGGTAATGGGTAGAGCGGTGCGTAGCCCCTTACCTCCTTATTCGTGACTATTTTCCTTTCGTCTGCGTCCCTTTCTTCTGGATGCAGGACGGATTCTTCGGTTATCGTCCGAAGTCTGCCATTGACTTTTCTCCATGTAACTCCGAAGAACCTTGCAAGCTCGCCCTCGGTCATGGCTACTTCGCCTTTTCCCCTGCGGATAACCTGCATACCATTTCCCCACTCGAAGTAGCTGCGCCCCGTGTCCAGACGGATTGCAGCCTTGGTCTTTATTCCATCTTCCGTATTCATGCCGTTTCCTCCATGCTTTTGTTTCTGCCTGTGTTGGCAATAGCCAT
>ERZ791907.426-NODE-426-length-46659-cov-9.252189_pt1 | contig 46659 bp, 37 predicted proteins | sample MGYA00510145_ERZ791907 | MGnify/ENA primary metagenome ERZ791907 (study PRJEB30046, sample SAMN00792089) | human gut metagenome | study: EMG produced TPA metagenomics assembly of the A metagenome-wide association study of gut microbiota in type 2... | reverse complement strand
TGCTTCGTACATCCATGTACGAAGCTAGCTGGTGGATAAAGGGAAAGACTAAGAACTATCACAATCAAACTTCAAGTGCATTTCGCATAGTATGCAGGACTGCCTGTATCTTATATTTGTCTGTGTTACGGCATAATGTAATACTGAATATTCAATTAAATCAAGGGGCGAAACAGGGCGGAATTGTGCGTAAAGCGCTAAATCCTAATATGTAATCTCTATTAATAAAGTAGGAAGTGGAAAAGTGACACAATATGTGAAAAAGCTAATCTGGGTCACATTTTTCTTTCTTTTTCTTGCAGCAAATATGACTCAAATTAGCAATTTTGCAAATAGGGTCAAAAAATCCATGCAAATCAAGCAGTGAAATATGACTCAGATTGTCAATTTTGCAAATAGGGTCATAATATCTATGCTGATTAAGCAGTGAAATATGACCCGGATTGTCAATTTTGCAAATAGGGTCAAAAAATCCATGCAAATCAAGCAGTGAAATATGACCCAGATTAGCATTTTCTCATATAGAGTCAAATTCTACCACTTTAATATAGAATACATAGGTTGGATTGAGTACGATGTATTCAATCCAACCTTTTTCCAGCTCTCCATTGTATTAACGCAGTTGAATTTTAATATTATATTCTGCCGTTTGCGTTCGTAAACAATACCTACATGGAATATCTTAGAAATATCCAATCAGCTTTCTGGTGACTGTAGCATTATTCTTAAAATATCTCATAAGCCTTATAGCGTCCGTTCGTCAATAAAATACACCAATAAAATATATCAATAAAATACATCAATAAAATACATCAACATAAATAATATGAATCAACTCTGCTAAACAACAATTCCCCCCAAAAAGTAGTAGACAAAATATATAAAAATCCCCATGTGTTAAGCTCTGTTATTGGCGTATTAATAGAAAATGCTGAAAAAACATGACAATAAATATCAGATTATTGACTTAACATATTACAGCCATTACAATGAAAATAAATGGTGTGTATTAAAAGTATATAAAGAATACAAATACAACATATCAGCATCATTATTAACATTATTAAATATACCGATAAAATAAATACATATTACAGCCGGATAAGATGGCAATTAATATTAAAAGGGGTGGTCATTGATGAAACGCAATTATAAAAGAATGGCACTTTCAGCAGGAATGGCACTGGTTCTGGCAGGTATGCCTGTTACTGCCATGGCAGGAACTTTAAGAAACGGACATCCGAAGATTTACAATATAAGTACAACCAGTGCTAATAGTACAACCAGTGCAATTAGTACAGCCAGTACTATAAGTACAACTAGTATTATAAGTAAAACCAGTAATATCAGTACAGCTGCAGTTAATAGCAGTCTGATTAATACCAAAGTAGATGTGTCTTCATTTGATGGTAATACTAAAGTTAATGGTTCTAAAATCACAATAGATGGTAAGACATCTGACTGGGAAGGTATTAGAGAAAGAGAATCAAAAACAGATAAGATAGATTCGTGGAAAGTGGCAATAGCCTCAGATTATTCTGAATTATATATATGTTACGAGGGAACAGCATCAACACAGTGGGATTATAACTTTATGGGAGCAAATGATGAGATGGTTCGTGTCCATATGGATTATCCCGATGGAACACAGAATGAAAAGAGCAATATATCATTCACTGCATGGGATGGTTACAAGGTTAAGAATGGATGGAATGGTGATATTTCTGGTTCAGATATAGCTGTTGTCAATGAAGCGCATCTTAATACGCCTGCACCATATGTTGTAGAAGCAGTTATCCCTATGGAGTTCTTTGCTGATTCTGATTTTACACTGACATTTGCAGGAACAACAGTAGATATACGTGATGTGGAAGTGCTGAGGGGCGATGTCAAAAAGGAAGATACAAAAGAAGATTCTAAGGAAGATAAAAAAGATGATACGAATGATGAAAACCAAAAAGGTGATACAAAGGATGAAACCAAAGAAGATGATAAAGAAGCAGTATATAAAGGAATAACGATAGATGGCAGATTCAGTGACTGGGATGCAGTTACAAAGTATGATGCGGGCTGCCCTAATGCCGTGCATGAGGATTGCATTGAGAAAACAGCCATGGTGTTTGATGGAGATTATGTATATATATACATAAAGGATGGTGATACAGGCAGTGCATATGGTGCTGGTTCACATTCTAATGGTATGTATACAATAAAGTCTGATATGGGCAATGAAATGGTGTTCCAGTTAACACAGGATGGTGATATAAATGGTGTAGATAAAGCTGAATGTAAGCATGTTGGAAAACAGTGGGAGATAGCGATTCCTAAGTCAGAATTACCAACGTACAATAACACAATATCTTTCGGATTATATCTTACAGAGCCATTTATAGAAAATGTATCTAATCTTGATGAGTCAAAGGGGGTAGAGATAAGTACAGATATAACATATGATGGATTAAAAGGATTATATGGTGACTGGGACAGGTATCCACATACAACCATAGAATATGCTACAGCGGGTACACATTATCAGATAGTTGATTCCAAAGGAGCACTTTACTGTGATGGAGGCAGCACACTGCTTGGACATGTTGTTACAACTATGCCAAATCATGTGGATAAAGAAAAAGATGCTGGTGGTGAGTTCATGAGTGCTGTAACCATTAAGTTTAATAATAATGAGAAACAGGTATTTTCTCCAAGATTGGTGTCAGTTGATGAAGCTGGAAATATCAACTGGAATACACCTAATGGCGGATATGAGGATGGTACATATGAGTTTTATATATTCTCAACTCATGATGCATGGAATAATGCAGGAAATATATATGAGGATAGTATAAATAGAGAAAATAGTGAATGGTACGGCAAGATGACCATCACTGTAAAAAATGGTGTACAGGATGAATGTGAATTCTATCTTGACCTTGAAAAGGTAGCAAAGAAATTCGGATGTGATGCCAGTGATTTTAAGCGTATTGATGCACAGTTTGGTCGACTTGGACAACAGTGGATAACAACAGCAGGTGCATCATCTGGTGCATGGTTAGGACTTATATTATGCGTAGGTGTAACAGCAGGTGTGCTGGTATATCAGAAAAAGAAAGGTAACAGGCAGGTGTCTTGATAATGAGAGTTAATCCTATAGTTGCATTGGTTGTTATAGCAGTATGGCTATATGTTCTATCAGTTACACACAGGGCGAAGCTTCATGCGTGGGAGTTTATCATAGGAAGTCTTGGACTTTTTACAATATTGATGATGACAGTGCAGCCTGTGCTTACAATGCCTCTTGCAAGATGTGTATCGGCACTTGCAGGCGTTGTTGGAAGCATTACAGGGGCATTTACGGCATATTTTAAATACGGGATTATATTTGTACATACAGGTATGTCATCCATCACATTGCTTATAGACTTTGAGTGTTCCGGAATAATAGAGATTATGGCGTTTATTTCGCTGCTTGCGTTCTTTAACGTCTATAACATCAGTGAAAAGATAATAGTAGGAATCGGTGGATTCTGTTATATCATGGTATGTAATGCACTAAGAATTGTGCTTATATGTCTTTCAGTGCACTTCTTTGGTATGTGTGCGTATTATGTTGTGCATACATTTATAGGAAGAATATTCTTTTATGTACTGAGTGTACTTCTGTACTTTTATGTGTTCACAAAACCGCAGATTATTAAAATGAAAGTGGGGAATTTTGCATATGGCAGTGATAAAGTCAATTCTTAATTCCTTTCTTTTCTGGGGTGGATGGATTATTATTCCATTCATTATGGAGATAGTACCAGCGATAGGCAGTGTGGTACTGCTCATAAGAAGAGGGATGAAATATAAAAAGAACAGAAAAGAGATAAAGGTTTATCCGGAAATATCTCTTATAATTCCCGTATATAATTCGGCAGATACGTTGTATCAGTGCATAGAGTCCATAGATAAAAGCTCATATCCAGATGATAAGATAAGAATATTCCTTGTAAATAATAAAGGACAGGATAACAGCTTTGATGTATATGCAGAATGTCAGAAAAAGTTTCCCAGACTTCATATGCAGTGGATGAATTCTGAGCAGGGAAAGTCAAGGGCACTTAATCTTGCACTTTACAACAGTGAGGGTAAATATATAATCAACCTTGATAGTGATGGACTTTTAGAGAAGAATGCACTTGTTAATATGATTAACAGATTTGAGGCAGATACAGAGCTTAACTGTATGACTGGTGCTATTCTTACAGTTCCGGAACAGATTAGGAAATATAAGGCTGGTTTACCAAGACTGCTTCGTAATCTTGAGTTCATGGAATATGCACAGGCATTTCTGGCAGGAAGAAGTTATGCTTCAGAACTGAATTCGGTGTATACACTTTCGGGAGCATTTTCAGCATTCAGAAAGTCAGCAGTGCTTAAGTCGTGGATGTATAACACAGATACGATATGTGAGGATACACATATAACATTCCAGATGCGTTACAGACAGGATGAACGTGTAGAGGTGTGCGAGGATGCACTGTTTTTCGTTGACCCGATAGAGAGTGTCAACAAGCTGTATACACAGAGACAGAGATGGCAGAGAGGAAGTCTTGAAGTAGCAAAGATGTTTATGGATAAGAACTTCAAGCTAAGAAAGTTTATGTCTGACATAAGTGTAAAGACATTGCTGTATGACCACACATTTGCATTTCCAAGAATGATATGGTATCTGGCGCTTATATGTCTTATGGTTGTAGGATATTCTGGAAAGGTTATATTGCTTTCAACAGGAATCATATTTGCGTTGTATATATTAACTGGTTTCTTATATTTTATAACAGCGGCACATTATCTGAAGATTAATAAAAATGTGAGAAGCTACTACATAAGGCACTGGTGGTGTATATTATTACTTCCGTTTTTTAATCTTATTGTATTTTTCATAAGAATAGCAGGAATAATTAACAGCATACAGACTGACAGCTCATGGAAAACTAAGACCTTATCACAGGAATGTAAAGCATTTACAGATGTTATAAAAGGTGATATGAAGATAATAAATGAAAAAATTGAAAAAATCAGACATAAAGTTAATGTAGATAGTCAGAAAACTTAATAAGGGTACTAATGTCAGAGAGTTAAAAGCAGTAAATTTTGAAAATGTTAAATATTGAAAGCGATAAATGTTGAAAGTGGTAAATGTTGAAAGTAATAAATGTTAAAAATGATAAATCTTGAAAGCGTTAAATTTTAAAGTGATAAACATTAAAAGCTAAATAGTTAAATTTGCATGGCAAATCAGGAAATGGAGTAATTATGGAAGAGCAGAAGTCTGGCAATAGCAGTAATAAAAAGCCTGGAAAGCATCCGATTCTAATAATAACAACAATATGTGTAGTGATAGCGGCAGCAGCATGTGGGTGGCTTTCATATATTCAGATTAACAGATATGAAAAGGGGATTCTGGAGGTCTGCGCGACACAGCAGGATTCATATGTACAGCTTGTCCTTGATCAGATTAACTTAAAAGAAAACAGGGATGACCAGGATATTATTAATGATATTCTTAAAACCATGGATGCATCATCTAACAAGTACTGGGTGTTTTCAAGGAACCAGTCCATGCTTTATGTAAAGGATGTCATGGAAACTAACAGGTATAAGGAGGTTTCTGCAGACACATATTATAACTCAAAAGCATCAAAGGAGTTTATGGATTCGCTTCAGGTTAACCATATACAGCACAGCATAGTCAACGTGGACAATAAAACATATCTTATGTCTGGTGTGCTTTTTAAGTATGCAGACCAGAATTACAAGCTGTGCCTTATGACAGAGAAAAGTGTATTATTAGATAACAATACATATCTGGGAATCAAAGTAGAGATGGAAACATTTGTCATAGTTATTCTTATGGCGCTTGTTCTGATAGCTGTTATATATGCATTTATTATAAGAAGGTCTGCGATAAGGCTTGATGAGAGGGAAGCTGATGTAAAAGCACTTAGCAGGGGTCTTGCAAAGGTAAATGAAATGCTGGCAGATAAGGATCTTCACGATACGCATAATAACGTATGGAAACAGAAGGCTATAGTGCCATTTGTAGAAAAGCTTATGGAAAGAAATGTTCATCCCGTCACATTTGCACGCATAGAATGTGAGACAAAGGAAAGTCGTAGGAAGTTTTTTGAACGAGCAGTATATATTCTTGATAAGCATGTACTCAGGTTCGAGTATGGGGCGTGTGATATAGTTCTTATCGCAGTCAATATAACGACAGACCAGTTGAAGCATGGAATAAGCATACTTGAAGATAAAGAGGTAACAGTCCAGAGAGTAGAGCTTATAGATAATAATACAGATATGGGAAAACTAAGAGAAAGATATCTGTAGGATATCAGCAGGAAGGAAGAGCATATGGCAGTTAAGTTGTACAGAGAATATAAGATTAAGTTTTATCTTAATATGCGTCATTATATCATTATTAATGATAACAAGGGAGAAACTCATCCGCATACATGGGAGTTTGCACTTGATATAAGGTTTGGAAGAAGCTCGTTTGTGGAGTTTAATATATTTGAAAAAGGAATCAACGATTTCCTTGAAAAATACCAGAATAAGGTGTTAAACGAAGAAGAGCCTTTTGATGCAATACTTCCAACACTTGAAAATGTAACAGATTATTTTTCAGAAGAATTCTATCGTATAATACATAATATAGGCGGGATGCTTACATCTGTTGAAGCGAGTGAGACACCTACAAGAAGTTATATAATCAACATGTCAGAGCAGGAAGAAAATGCTGCTAACGATAAAGAGATAGAGAACAAAATAATGTCAGAGGTTATAGACACAGTGATTGATGACCTGACAGCAACGAAAGAAAAATAATAAATGAAGTTAAGTTAAAAAGGTTAAAGGTCTTAACGTATAATGATGTGAGTGTCAAAAGATGTTTAACATATTAAGAGGCAGGTTATATGAATAAGCAGGGAAAAAATCATGTTTTATATTACACCTTGTCGATAATAGGCTGTATTGTGTATGTGGCACTGATAGTATCCGTATCGGTTATGGTGGTTAAAATAGTGAGTCAGAATGGTACCTATCCAGCTGGCTCAGATACTATGTATCATATATACAGAGGTGATTATGTATACAACTCCATAAAGGATGGAAACTGGTATCCTTTATACGATTATATGTGGTATAACGGTGTTGAGCTTATGAGATACTGGGCGCCGCTTGCAGCGTATTTTATGGCATTCTGTGAAATGCTTGCGGGCGGCAATATGCTTATAGGTTATCTTATATTTGTAGGGATAATATCTGTACTTGGTGCATTAAGCTGGTTATATATAGGTATAAGGATGAAAAGACCAGTGCTTGGAGCATTTATAGGCTTCATATGGTTTTTTATGCCTAATAACCTGTGTGCACTGTTTGTTGAAGGCAATCTGGCAAGATCACTCAGCATGATATTTCTGCCGTTGTTCATATATGAGGTATCGGAGTATCTTAAGGACAGAAAGGTCATAAGAATTCCTTTTGCCATGATAAGCTTTATTCTCATAGCACTTTGTCATCTTGGATATGCAGGTATGGTTGCGCTTGCAGTGCTAGTATACTGTATAGTTCATATGATTGAAGGATATTCTAAAAGAGCAGCCGCTGATATAGTGATATCCATACTGCTTAGCTTTATGCTTATAGGTGTATGGCTGGTTGCCTCACTTAACGGAGGAATAACCACACTTGACAATTCGGAAAATATGGCTAACTTTTTCCAGAAGATAGTGTATACACTTAACCCGGTAGACAGAATAACTACAGACTATGCTCATTTTTACTTTGGACTTGCAGCAGCAATACTTGCGGTTGGAGGAATGCTTTTTGGATATAAGAAGTCAAGAGCCGGCTTTGTCACAGCTATAATAACACTTATATGTACAGCAACAGCTATGTATCCGGTGTTAAAGATACTTCCTGGAAGCCAGTATCTGTGGATGTTAAGATTCATATCCATAGCACTATGTATGATACTGTACAGCTTTCTTAAATGGGATACACTCAAAAAGCCGCTGATAGTGTTTTTCTGTGTTCTGCTTGTTTTAGATATAGTGCCATCTATACCGTTGATAACAGGTGGATTAGATACTATATCCATAACTAAGAATGGAGTGAGCATTAACACAGATAACGACAGTGTGTGGGACAGACTGGATATGCAGCAGGATAATACACTTATATCAAAGGCGCAGTCCATAACAAAGCAGAGAATAGCACTTCTTGATGACAGCAGCTTAGGGTCTATGGGAGCATTTTTAGTATCAGACTGGAACAATGCAATACCTGCCGCATATGGTGCAGGACGTGAGGCTGCTAATACATCCACTAACATAGTAAGAATAAACAGGGCATTAGCTGATGGCAATTATTATTATGTATTTGACAGATGCCGTGAGCTGGGAAATGATACAGTTCTTGTAAGACTGTCATCGCTTGAAAAGTATGGTGTATCTGTAAAAGATATGGATATGGCAGCAGGTGCCTCAGGATATAGTGTTGCAGGAGAAAATGCAGCATACAGGTTATACCATATGGATACTTATGATAACTGGGGAACAATCAGTAAGTATGAGGTGATAGGCATAGGAAGTGGTACACCTCTTATATCACAGTCATTTCCGGCAGTTGAAGAGACTGATTCAGATAATCTTAATGATTATTCTTATGAACAGTTATCGCAGTATAAGCAAGTTATCCTTGATGGATTTACATATGATGATAAGACGGCAGCAGAGGAGCTTGTCTTAAGGATTAGTGAAGCTGGCGTGAAGGTTGTTATATATGCAGATGGAATTCCACAGGAAAAGAAGACACAGAGTCAGGAGTTCCTTGGTGTTACGTGCAGCGATATTGTATTTAAGAATGGCTATCCGGATATGGATACTAAGCTTGGAGTGCTTTATCCTGATCTTTTCCCTAAAGGATATGCAACATGGCAGACAGTATATGTTACAGGTCTTGATAATACATGGGGAAGTGTCATGGACAACGGTCTTAAGCTTGATTTTTATGGTACAGTTAAGAACGATAACATAATAGTATGTGGTCTTAATCTGGCATACTACTATGGAGTGTCAGCTGATAAGTCTGTTGGAAGACTTCTTAGTGATATGATGGATATAACATCTGCACAGCTGCCTGAAAGAACTAACATAGAGCTTAAAGTAGAGCATGACGTGAACGGAATAACTATCACATCAGATTATGATAATGTAAATACAAGCCTTTCTTATCATGATATATTCGTATCAGATGAGTGGCTTGGAAAGAAGAATAATCTTACATATGTAAGAGCAGGAGTGACTAAGATAACGTTTAAGGTACCATATTTATGGCAGGGTTTGTGTGTGTCAGTGGCAGGTCTTATATTATCAGTTGCATGGGTGGTCGTTCTTGCAGGATTTAATAAAAAGCACCAGACACAGGAAATAAGAGAGGTTGTGAATGAAGATATTTGATACACATGCTCATTATGATGATGAAGCATTTGATAAAGACCGCGATGAATTATTAACAAGTCTTTTCAGCGGTGATATAGGAGCAGTTGTAAATGTAGGTGCAAGCCTTGAAGGATGTATAGAAAGTGTCAGGCTTGCAGAAAAATATGATAATATATATGCAGCTATAGGTGTGCATCCGGATGACTATGAGAGGCTTGAGCGTGGGGAGAACCCAAGGAATTCAGTGATAGATGATAGTAATATATATGGTGGGAGCTTCATGGACTGGCTAAAGAAAGAGGCACTTACGAACAACAAGGTTGTTGCGATTGGAGAAATCGGACTTGATTATTATTATGATGAGCCGGGAAGAGAGCTTCAGAAAAAGTGGTTTGCAAGACAGTTAGAGCTGGCAAGAGAGGTCAGCAAGCCGGTTATTATCCATTCAAGAGATGCATGTGCTGATACCATAGATATATTAAAAAGCGGACATGCCAGTGAGGTTGGAGGCATAATCCACTGCTATTCATATTCTAAAGAAACAGTTAAGACATTTTATGATATGAACTTCTACTTCGGTATAGGCGGAGTGCTTACTTTTAAGAATGCGAAAAAGCTTGTAGAAGCAGCAAATGTCATACCGCTTGAGAGGATAGTGCTTGAAACAGACTGTCCATATCTTGCACCAGTGCCTAACAGAGGAAAAAGAAATGACAGCAGTAACATACAGTATGTTATAGAAAAACTTGCTGATATAAAGGGTGTTACGAAGGAGCAGATAGCAGAGGTGACATACCAGAATGCATGCAGAGTATATGGACTGCATCTGTGATTTACGTGTGATTTTAGTATTTTGTTATTCGATTGACATACTTATTCAGAAAATGTATATTTGTTGTTAAGGTTTGTTAAAAAACAGTGCAGGCTGTGTTAATAAACATAAACAGTCTATGTTATGTGTGATACAGGAATGGAGATAAATATATATATGAATAATAAGAATTATGATAACGTCATGCATCTTGGGAATCCGACTAATACTATAGCTGTTCTTAACAGGTATGGCTTTAATTTCCAGAAGAAATTCGGACAGAACTTTCTTATAGATGAGAATGTTGTTCAGAAAATAGTAAGAGAGGCTGGCGTTACAGAGGATGATTTCGTGCTTGAGGTAGGCCCTGGAATCGGAACTATGACACAGATTCTATGTGAGAATGCAAGAGAGGTCGTAGCTGTTGAGATAGATAAGAAGCTTATACCGATACTTACAGAAGATACGCTTTCGTGGTATGACAACGTGACAGTTATCAACGAAGATATATTAAAGCTTGATATAAAAAAGCTTGCAGAGCAGAAGAATGGAGGAAAGCCTATAAAGGTGGTTGCTAATCTTCCATACTATATAACGACACCTATTATTATGGGACTTTTCGAGAGTGGAGTTCCTCTTGACAGCATAACTATCATGGTTCAGAAGGAAGTGGCTGACAGGATGCAGGTGGGTCCTGGAACTAAGGATTATGGTGCACTTTCACTGGCAGTACAGTACTATGCCAGACCTAGAATCGTGCTTAATGTTCCGGCAAGCTGTTTTATGCCAAGACCAAACGTGGATTCTGCTGTAATCAAGCTTGAAAGATATGAGAAACCACCGGTAGATGTAGCTGATGAACATCTTATGTTCAGAATAATAAGGGCATCCTTCAATCAGCGTAGAAAAACTATGATGAACAGTGTTGGCAACAGCGGTGATGTTAATGTTTCCAAGGAAAAGCTTGCTGCGGCACTTGAAAAATGTGGCCTGCCTCTGACTATAAGAGGTGAGGCGCTTACACTGGAGCAGTTTGCGCAGGTTGCGAATGCGATAGTGGAATAATGGCTTCGCTGCTTCGTACATCCGTGTACGAAGCTGGCTGGCAAGTGCAGGGAAAGACTAAGAACTATCACAATCAAACTTCAAGTGCATTTCACATAGTATACCCAGCTGCTTACAGCTTTGTCATGTCTGGTTGTGGAGAAATTAAATTAAATAAATACACCGATATACATATTTAGCTCCTGGCGGTCATAAGATTACATATCAATCTTATATTGTCAGGAGGTTTTTTATGGCTGACTATCAGCGGTTTGTTTCATACATTTATTCTTATCCGGGAGGTGTAAAGGATAAGAATGTAGGGTTTGCAAAGGTAGAGGTCAGGGCAGGTGAGATGAGGCTTAATATTAATCTTAGGGGTGTGTATACAGACACACCGCAGATGTTTGGAGTACATATGCTTATAGACAGGGATGCATCTATTCCTGGAAGATACAGGCTTATGAAAGTGGGGGATTGTATAGTAAACAATGGAATGGCATCATATGCTGGAATATTTAATGCCAGTAATATAGATAATACTGGCTATGCATCATCAGATATATGTGGAATAGCTGTTGCAAACAAGGGTGACAGATATTATATGATGTTTTCTATGTGGGAGGATTATGATGTTAATCCTGACGTTATAGAATTCGCGGGAAGTGATGTAAGAAAGTACAGGATAAGTGACACTAAGGAGAATATCAAAAAAGCCTCTGAAGAAAATGCTGGATGTGTGAGTGAAGAAGGCATAGATACTGCATATAAGGATACGGAAAGCAAATACAGTGAAAGCCAGAATGGCAGAATTAAAGCTGCTGCATACAAAGATGAAAAAAACAGACATAACGAAGCTGTAGCGGATGTTAACGTAAGAGAAAGTATGGAAAAGATGGAAGAATTACATGCTATGGAATGTATGGACAACACGGACAATGCAGATAAAACAGCAGTGGTGAATACTTCTGTAAAAAAGAAATGTGCGGATAGCAATGAGCACTTATATAAAAAGCTGTACTCAAAGGCTGATTATGTGGATGCATTTGATGATGATTACTTTTATGATTGTATAGAAGTGACACCGCAGATGTTATCAAAGCTGCCACTTAAGGATAAGGAGATTATAAACAACAGCTTTCTGATACATGGGTATTATAATTTTCACCATCTTTTGTTTGGAAGAGTGTGTGATAATGAGAACAATACGAATTATTTTATAGGGGTTCCAGGTATGTACTGCAACAGGGAGCGCTATATGGCATCCATGTTTGGATTCTGTAACTTTAAGAAGAGCCACAGGAGTGACTACAATAATCCATACTTTGGATACTGGTATCAGGAAATATAAACAAAACGTCTGTGATCCTGCCATACACCATTTAGTCTGACATATGAGTGGGCTATGCCTTCATCGATAAATCCGAATTTCTCCATGAGATGAAGCGATGTAGAATTATCCGGATGGATATAACATTCAGTACGGTGAAGCCCGATATCAGGAACGATATCTTCAAGGGCTGTGGCTATCATAAGGGAAGCCAGTCCTTCGTTGCGATGATATTCATCTATCTTATATCCCATATTGGCAGAAGGGGATGAGCCTCTGCTTATATGGGAGAAGGACAGAGAGCCAAGAATATAATCAGGTTCGTGTCTGTCCATCAGAAAGAATCTTACAAATGTCATAGAAAGCAGGCCTTTCATTTCAGCCTCAAGCATGCGGCTGATAAAGTTTTCAGTGTAGAAGGAAGCCGGCTTATCTGATTCATACTTATCAAAGTCCCTTCGGTTACGATAGTAGAAGTCAAGAACATCTATAGAGCGGCTTTTGTTAAGAACTTTGAGAGAGTATCTGCCAAGGTTGTATTCGAGTTTCATGTTAATCCTCATTTCTGTATATATCTATGTTAAATGGCTGTGTTTTATCATGTCCGATTATTTCAATAATTATATTGGTGTGTAAATCTAAATCAGCTTTATAATGAAATTATTCGTTAGTTTTCAGAGCTCCTTTTATGCTGGCTTTTTCAGCTTTCTTTTTCTGGCGTAATTCCTTGAAAAATGTGCTTAACATAGTAGAACATTCTTCATCACATACTCCGCGTACAACTTCAGCCTGATGGTTGAATTGTGGCATATTAAGAAGATTTATTATAGAACCTGCACACCCAGCTTTGGAATTCATGGAGCCTATGACAACTCGTGGAATACGTGCCTGTACGATGGCACCCGCACACATCTGGCAGGGCTCTAAAGTAACGTATATAGTACAGTCTTCAAGCCTCCAGTCGTTCATATAACGGCTGGCTTTTTTAATAGCAGTAATCTCAGCATGACCGAGCGTTGTTTTATCAGTGTTTCTTCTGTTGTACCCACGTCCTATGATTTTTCCATCATAGACGATTATACATCCTATAGGAACTTCATCAAGCAAAGCGGCCTTTTTAGCCTGTTTGATGGCAAGCTTCATATAGTGTATGTCTTCGCTGGAAAATGTAGTATTCGTATTTATATTATTATTGATGCTCTGGTTATTGTCACAGATGCCATTGCAGTTATCATTGTTATTCATATTATAATCAGTCCTTGTATTTATACAATGCTTTTGGTACACCTCAAGCATATGGTTTATATAATGATTAATTCATGTAGCTATTATCTTATCATAATTAAAAAAGGAATTCTATAATGAGCGCAGAGAAAAAGGAAGTGGCTGCAAAGCAGAAAGCAAAAAGAAGGATGAAAACTATGATTAAACGATGATTAAGCAGGAACTCATGGAATCAGGTGAAGCCGTTTTTGGTGGTAATATGCGTGATATTAATCTCCTTTTAGAAGATATCGTTTATCTGGAATTGTTACGTTGTGGTTATGTAGTAACTGTTGGCAGAGGAATGGAACTAAATACAATTTAACTGGTTGACATGCAAGGTCTAACGTGTTAGACTAAAACCAAGAGATGATTCAGAAAAGAGGTTAATATGCAGCCAGTAATATATGAAAGTGAGTATAATTTTTGTAAAATATTATGGGAAAATGAGCCAGTCAAAAGTACAGAGCTTGTAAAGCTGTGCAAGGAAAAGCTTGAGTGGAAGAAGTCAACAACATACACAGTAATAAAACGTCTTAGTGAAAGAGGAATCATAAAGTCGGAAAATGCAATAGTTACATCACTCGTTAAGAAGGAAGATGCACAGACTATAGAAAGTGTCAATATGGTGGATACAAGATTCGATGGTTCACTGCCAGAGTTTGTAGCAGCTTTCGTACGTGCCAGGGGAATAACAGACGAGGAAAAACAAGCAATAATAAAGGAATTTGACTTAGATAAATAACAAATCATAGGGGGAAAGATATATACGAATGATTATATCGGATAGAGAGGTTATATGAGAATACAGTTTCCATTATGGCTTTATATTGTATGTGAAATTATATTTGCAGTTTTTGTGTTAAGTATATTATATAAGGTATGGAAATATGGTGTTTATCAACATATTTTTTCAAGAAAGAAAAGTGTAAAAGCAACACTTGTATCAAAAGTGCAGGAAAGATATAGGGAAATAAAGGTTTATAACACTACGTTGACATCGAATAGACCAGCACCTGGATTTGGTGCTACATCAAAGAATAATATAGCATACCGATTGTATTTTGATGTTGCTGGAAAAAATATAAAACTGGATGTAGATAAAAAAATCTTTGATGAGGTTCAGGAAGGAAGTACGGGCATGTTGACGTATAAAGGGTGTGTGTTTTATTCATTTGATAGTGGTGTAAATTGTAATAAAAGATTATAGTCAAAAATGTTGAAACAATACAAGGTATAATGTATTAATAAAAAGGGGTGTAGTATGAAGAAAAAAATATGTATTTTTTTAGTAGGCATAGTAGTAATAGCTGCATTAGCATTGTTTGTGGTTCCGCAGATCCCAGTAAGAAAATTCGAGCCTGTTACACATACTATGTTAGAAGAAGATGAAGCGTATGAGCGTGCATATAATCTGTATGGAAAAGTAATATTCAAGGATAGGAGAAAAGCTCTGGATAAATTTAAAACAGATTATAAATCGGCATTAGAATACATAGAGGATAATACTGATTATGGAAAGTTTAATACCGGTTATAAGACGTTGTCAGAATATTTTCTGTACGGACTTAATGGTTTGAAAAACAGAGATGTGGACAATGCAGATGTATTAAATAAGCAGTTACATGGTGTTGCTGTTTTTTGTAAAACATATAGGAAAAGCAACTATAGGGAATATGTATATCTGCCTTAAAGTAATATTGTTGATTGCCAGAGTTCATGGTGGATATCGTATGTGCAAGGGATAAAGTGTCTTTAATGTATGGGGTGAGCATATGATGGGGTTATGTAAGATAATATTGGAGAATAACATCAGAATTGCAGCAGCAATTTTAATATGTTTTATTATATGCAGTATAATGCATATAAATTCGGTTAAGATTAAGCTGTTGTTAATGTCTTTAGTATGGGTCAGGATTCTGATACCATTATCTATTAATTATAATATATCAATAGCACCTGATAAGCTGCCTGAAAGACTTTCACAAACAGCAGATGTTAATGCTGTTTATGGGATGAAGATGAATTTAGTATTGGCAGGTATATGGCTTGCTGGAATTATAATGATATTTTTTCATAACATGCTGGAGAATATAAGATTAAGAAACAGACTGTCTACAAGTATTCCACATGAATTAGCGATTGAAAACAAAAGAGTCAAAATATATATGAATGATTATATCGATTCGGCTATTGTATATGGGATTCTTAAACCTAAGATATATATGTCCTATAGTGTTGATTATAGTGAGATAAAGTACCTATACGAGCATGAATGTATGCATATACGTCATAAGCATCATATAATTAAGTTGATAGTGAGTATGGCTGTAATAGTTAACTGGTTTAATCCTCTGTTATGGATGTTCTATAAACGATATATGGAATATATAGAGCTTGTATGTGATTATGATTGTTGCAAAAAACACAGATGTGAAGAAAACTGGCATAGTGAATATGCTAAAGTATTGCTTGGATTATCGTGTGTAAGCAATGAGAAGAAAGTAAGAGTGTTGGGTTTTAGCAATGATTATATAATTATCCAGAACAGAATAAAAAATATAATGAGTCAGCAAAAGATTCATATCAGAAGTACAGTTGTTGCTTTTTTGTTATTGACATTTGTTATCGTGATACTATCCATAAAACCTAAGATGCAGATTGCAGCAGCTGTAGATAATGAGCGGCTTAATATAAACGGTAGTGAAGAACAAGTTGAACAGGAAGATATAAAGTATGATAAGAATAAAACAAATGAAACTAGAAAAGGATCAGGTGGTGGATATGTTCAGTCGTATAAGGAAGAATATGACGAAGATGATGAAGTTGATACAGAAATAAGGATATATGTAACATTGCCAATAGTAAAAGACTAAAGACGTTTGGGAAAGGAATGAGAAAATTTATGAAAAGACAAATCAAACTATCTATTATATATATATCATTGATATCAATACTATGTATAATTCCGGTTGATAAGGTGAAAGCTTCAGAGAATATGTATACAAGTTCATATTCAGAAGAATATGTGCAGGTGCTGCGTGAGTATGATACTAAGGCAGTAATGTATATAACTTTGCTGGATGTGGATACTGGTGAAGTGTGTGCGGATATAAAAGTCACCCTTGGTTTTGAATATGCAGATGGTTCTTGGGTGAAAGTGAACAATATGTATTTGAATATTGATTGTTATGAAGGCTATTTAGTTGATGTAGACAAAGACACAGAATTACATAATGAATATGGAGTAAGATATTGTACAATAACGAAAGATAATGGGTTAAGTGTTAAATATGCAATAAAAGCATATGCTGATTGCTATGGAGATACCAGTGTAGATTGTGAAGTTATAGATATATATTAAGAATAAAATGGGGTATTGATATCTACAAAAAGAAGATTAATCATAAAGACCAAGAGCTCAGTCTTTATATTAATATAAAGTTGATTACTAATGTTATTTGTTGGCAATCGGAAAGGAGGCTAATAAGGTAGCATATTTTAAATAAAAATGATGTTGTGTTATATTGGAGGTTAATATTATGAGATTAAAAAGTATAAAAAAATTTATAGGGGTATTAACAGCATTAATAGTTGCATTGTCACCTATGATGGTTATGGCATCAGAGGCAACGATTGATACAAATACACAGAGTGGAGTTTCAGATGAAGTAGTATATAGTATGGAAACAGACTATTATGATGAAGATATTTGCGTATTTGTTTCATGTGTTAATGCAACAATGACAGGCCATTTATATTTTACATATTCATATGATGAAGGAGTTACAGCAAATATTCATAGTTCACCAAAACCAAGATTTTATAATGTGCATGTAGAGGGTGGAAATCCTAAGAATGGTTCTTACACAGCAGAGGTACACGGAGATGTTATGTATTATAAATTTGCAGTGTCAGGAGAGAATGAGGCACGACAGATTAAATTTGTTGTATATGTTGATGAATATGGAAGCGTGAATTATTACGTTGAAGATTAAAAATAATTAATATTGAACGCTGGTTTGTTAACAAACCAGCGTTCTTACAAAAGGTGTAGAGAGGAGTGTGGCAATCATGAAGGGACTTATTACGATATTGATTATGGCAATGCTTTTTGTGACCAGTGGGTGTGGGACAGGAGCAGACTATTCAAGTGAAGAAATAACTACAGAAGCTATAAGTCAGAATCAGAATCAACAGAATGAACAGGAAGAAGTACCCCGAATAGACTATAACTTTGATAAGAACCCATATTATCAGAAAGATAATCACAATGTTGTCGTCGCTGAGGATGGATATTATTTTGTAAGAAACACAACATTAAGCGGAATGATGGATAATTTTACAAGCAATCATTATGGAAGTATATTTTCACATAGTGATGTTAAGAAGGCTAAAAATGAGAGTGATGAACGTGGTAAGATAATATATTATTATGATATTAATACACAGAAAGTAACACCATTGTGCAGTAAGATTAATTGTGGCCATAATTCCGAAGAGTGTGAGGCATATTTTGGAGATGTACCAGATGAAGGTTTTGTGTACTACAATAAACATTTATATATGAGAACATATGATGAAACAGCAGGGTTAAGGCTGGTATCTTATGATAAAAACGGAAAGAATAAAAAAGAAGAATGTGTTATAAGCGCTGATCCGGAGTATCAGCCTTGTGTAGGAAATAACAATGATGTATGTATATTGAATGATAAGGTATATAGCTGGGCAAAGAAAAATACAATAATCGGTTCGGATGCGGGATATGAGATTGTATTATATAAAACAGATATTAAATCAGGAAAAACAGATGTGCTGCTTAACTATGATGAAACATTGCTGCAGTATAAAGCTACTCGTAGTTACACGTGTGATATACAGGTAGCTAATAATGAGCTTTATGCTAAAATATGTACCTATGATGAAAAAGAGGATATGTATACATTTGTTTTATATAAGATAGATGAGCAGTCTGGAAAACTTACAGAGCTATTAAAGACAAAGGCACCAAGAGATTGTAATAAAAGAAGTGATGGTGATTCATATGCATATATGAGAGGTTTTGCTGTTGATACAACTGGAAACGTTTTTTTTGTAGATGAGTTATCAGCAGATGGTCTTAAGAAAAAAGTGAAATTATGCAGATATAATATTGCTGCAGGAGATATAAAAGATGTATATGATATGGGAGTTTTAATATCATATTGTGTTATGTGTGATGATGATAAAATTTATCTTGATACTAAGGACAATGATACTACAGGCAAGCTGGTAATATTAGATAAAGAGGGAAATCACATTTACTCTAATGAATTCGGTGGAGATGGGCGTCTTTTGGGTCTGGATGACAGATATGTGGTAGTAAGCCTTCTTGGAGGAAATGATTTTAAAGATGATCCACAGGATTCAGGATGGACAGAATGTTACAGATATGCCATTTTGCAGAAGGATACAATAGGAACAGGCAATGAAAAGTGGAAACAGATGTATAATGGCATGATTCGTCAATAAACGGTATATTATTATATGATTACGTAAGGGTTGTGTGAATTGCAAAGCAATGGAGCAATCCGTATGTATCATCAATTAGGATGAATAATCGTTAACATGGGTTGTGATGGGGGGAAGCCTATGAGTGAATTTCGTAGAATAATAAACAGATGGATGCTGGCTCTGGTTGTTATAATATGTTTTTTCTGCAGTATTATATTTTATCAGTTAAATAAGGAAACAGAGTACGAAGAGCATAAGGTGTCAACCAGGATGGTATATAGTTATTATAATCAGATGTTAAAAGATTATTATGACAATCTTGATGCTATGGATGAAATCCATGCAAAGGTTAATGCAAGGGCAAAGCTGTATATGATATATAACATGGAGCAGTGGAGCCGTTTAAAGTCAGAAGATGAAGAATTATATAACGCGGGCAGATATGAAGAGAAGATACAGCGTTATAGGAATTCACAGCCAGAGATTGTGGCGTATTATGAAGACTTACAGCAGAATCATAAAGATGTGCTGGATAAATATATTGAGGATTCGGATGCTATTAATATGGCGCTTGATATATATGATGCCACTTATGATTATGTCGGAGGCTATGATGAGCTGATTAATGGATATATAGAGCAGGGTAACTCAATGCTTATGACAGAGATATATTCAGATAAGTCATCATTTGAGCATATCAATATATTAAAATCAAAGTACGATTTTCGTAAGCTGCTGGATATAGATGTCAGTCCTGATAACAGTAAGGCAGTGGATGCAGTTGTTACGTCAGGTTCGTATATTAATATATTTATATTATTAGTTGTATTTATATGCGTATTCAGGTATTTTGATGACAGAAAAAATGGACTTGGTTATATTATATATGCAGCAAGAAAAGGCAGAGCATATCTTTCATTGGTCAGAATACTTATTCTTGCATTTGTAAGTGCTATAAGTACCTTATGTGCTTATATATGTGTTTTTATCATATCGTTCAGAATATATGGCGGCTTTGAGTATATGGGCAATTCCCTGCAGAGCTATGAAAAGTATGCAACAATCTGTTTTACTGACAGCAAGTGGGTGTTTGTAGCGGCTATGCTGGCATTGTCAGCATTGGCAGTATTCATAACCGGACTTATAGTGTGGCTTTTGGTGAGCCTGTCTGATAATGTGTCTGCCGGAATGGGAATAGCTGTAATAATACTTGGTATATCGTATGTGATGTATATGGGTATTTCGGATAAAAGCAGATTCGTGGCTTTAAAGAATATAAATATATGGAACTGGATAATACCATCTGGTATCATTGCCAGCTATAAAAACATAGGAGTTGGAAAGTATATTATAAGCCATATAAGGGCAGACGTGGCTGTAGAAGTTATACTTGTGCTTGTATTATGTGCTGGAGGTATATGTGTAAACAGTCTTTTAAAGCATGGTAAAAAAATTACAGTATTCAGTAAGTTAAAATATAAACTGACAGCCTGGTGTCAGTCAGTGTTAAGTCATATGCCCGTACTTGTCATGGAGCTGTATAAGTTGTTATGGGTTAAAAAAGGAATAGTTGTGTTAGCAATAGCGGTTGTTATTGTTTCCAATACTGGTATAAAAAAGGGATATACATATGATTCAGATTTGGCTGTAGCTATGAAATATTATAGTGAAGCAAAAGACATGCAGTTATCAGATGAGCTTTCGGATATAGTATACAGATATGAGCAGGAGAGTGAGTACTGGAACGACAGGCTTAAGCAGATAAATACAGCATTTGCCAATGAAACCAAGGAATTCACCAGGGAAGATATGAACGAAGCCACAATGCAGGTGTCGTTATATAAAAAAGGATTGGAAGAGATACACCGGAATATAAACAATCTTGAATATCTTAAGGGAAAAAATATAACCGGAGAGGTAACAATGCCTTTTGCTGTTGAAGAGATGCTTGGCGAAAAGCTGTATAGTCACGAAGCTGTGTATGGCTTGCTGGCAGTTATAGTGCTGATATTTATTATTTTTTCGATTGTGTCTGGTGAAAAGAAACAGAATATGCTTATATCTATACATACAGCCAAAAGGGGAAGACTTAGCTGGTGTATGATGAAGCTGTGTGCAGTACTTATAGTTTCGATATGCATAGGGGTAGTGATATTCATTCCGGATATCGTGAATATTACAAGGGCATATAAGATAGATGATATGCAGACAGTCATACAGAATTATCCCAAGTTTTCATTTGTTCCATTTAAAATGTCACTTATGGCTTATCTTATCTGTAATATAATATGGAAGCTTGTATTACTTATGGCAATAGCCGGTATAGTAGTACTTATATCAACAATGTCTGGTTATGTGTTATCGCTTGTTGTATCGCTGGCACTTGTGCTGCCACAACTGTTATATATGCTGGGATTTAATCTTATGTATTATATTTCAATCGTATCCCCTCTTCTTGTTGAGGAAAACTGGGGACGTGGCATCAATCAGCTGAATGGTATTATGCTTGTTGCTGCCGGACTGGTCTGCTGGGTGATAAGCGTCAGAAGAATTGTAAAAAAAGGACATTGATTATTGATTACAGTAAAAATGTGTGACTTGAATATATCGGGAAATGGAGCGTGGATAGTATGGAACTCAGGATTGATGATTTAAAGAAAACCTATGGCAGTGTAAAAGCATTAAAGGGAATAAGCTATAGCTTCACGCCAGGTGTGTATGGCATACTTGGAGCCAATGGTGCAGGAAAGAGCACAATGATTAACCTTATAACTGATAACGTGAGCAGGGATAAGGATGGTGGAAGTATAACATACTGTGATGGCTATAATACATGTGGAAACAGTCAGGAATATAACTGTGATGATAATGAGAAAACAATATCAGGTGAGCCGCTGGATATATTAAAGTTAGGTGCTAAGTTTCGTGGTATTGTAGGATATATGCCACAGCAGCAGGGCTTCTATGAAGATTTTTCACCGAAGGCATTTCTTAAGTACATGGCAGAGATAAAAGGTGTGAAAGCCATAAAATCAGTGGATGATAATGGCAAGGTGACTGTGAAAAAGGTCGGACAGCAGATAGATGAGCTTCTTGGAATAGTGAATCTTACATCCGTCGCATATAAGAAAATAGGTGGCTTTTCTGGAGGCATGAAGCAGAGAGTGCTTCTGGCACAGGCATTGCTTGGCAATCCAAAGATACTTATACTTGATGAACCGACAGCCGGACTGGACCCTAAGGAAAGGATAGCTATCAGGAACTATATTGCTGAGCTATCTAAGGATAAGATTATATTATTCGCTACGCATGTTGTAAGTGATATAGAATGTATAGCAGACAAGGTTCTTCTGTTAAAGAATGGCGAGATTATAGCAACAGGAACTCCATCACAGCTTATTGAGCAAATGCAGGGAAAGGTCGGGGAACTTACATGCACGCTGGATGATGTTGCCAGCCTTCAGGAAAAGTATCATATAGGAAATATAAGACAAAGAAAGGATGGGCTTGTTTTAAGACTTGTTGGAGATGAACTGCCAGGGGAGGCGGTAAAGGTTGATAATGATATTGACCTTGAGGATGTATATCTGTACTATTTTGAATAAGTTTTTGACCGCAAATGCAGATAGTTACTGTGTTTGCGGTTATATTTTTTGGAGTGATATTGTTTATAGAAAATTAAAAGTCTGTTAGATTGTGTCAATTGTATAAATTACAATACAATATTAAAAAATTGATATTTGCTGGTTTTGGTGTATAATAACAGAGTATTCTTGTATGTATGTAAGCCTTAAAAGGAGAAGTATACTTTTCTTCTGATGTTATAAGGATAATTGAAAAAATCAGACATAATGGAGGCACAATAAAGATGGGATATATATCCAGAGATGAAGCATTTACATTACTAAAGAAGTATAACAAATCTCTTTTTCATATCCAGCATGCGCTTACAGGCCTTATATGGGCAGCGGCACTTATGAGACCATCTAAGAGTACAAAGGACATGGAGCTTAAGTCTTTAAAGAAGAAGTATAAGAGCAAAGGCTTTGCAGCAGGCTGTTCAAGAGAGGTTATAGAAAAAGGTGCGAAACAGCTTGGATGGGAACTTGAAAAGTTGCTTACAATGACGCTTGCGGCTATGGCAGCCTCAGAAGATACTATCAATGAAGAGATGGCAGCTGAGTCAGCTGCACAGTAGACAAGTAAAGAAAGGACGTATAGTAATGAAGGTTTTATTAATTAACGGAAGCAGGAGAGATGCAGGTTGTACATATACAGCACTTTCAAAGGCAGCTGAGGCCATTGAAAGTGAGGGTGTAGAAACAGAGATTATCAATGTAGGAAGCAGAGTGCTTAAGGGAGAAGTTGATGATGTAGTCAAAGAAGCTGGTGAAAAGGTTAAAACAGCAGATGGTGTTATAGTAGGTTCGCCGGTATATTATGCATCAGCCAGTGGAGAAATCATGATGTTTCTTGACAGATTCTTTGGAGCTTTTGGTGCAGATATGAAGTATAAGCCGGGCTCAGCAGTGGCATCAGCACGTAGAGGTGGCACAACGTCAACTATTGATGATCTTAACAAGTATTTCCAGATTAACCAGATGCCTGTTGTATCATCTAACTACTGGAACATAGTTCATGGAAACACACCTGAAGAAGTTGTAAGGGATGAGGAAGGCATGCAGACTATGAGGCTTCTTGGAAAGAATATGGCATGGCTTGTTAAGTCTATAGATGCTGCAAAGAAGCAGGGTGTTGAGCTTCCTTGTGGTGAGGATAAGATAAAAACTAACTTTATAAGATAGTCTGCGTGAGTTGCTATAAGAAAACGATTGACAGAGTTAGTATAAAACATATATAATAAAAGAACCGTGCAGCCGGGGAGTTAGCGGCACCTTGTACCTGCAATCCGCTATAGCAGGGGTGATGTTCGGCAGAGGGCGAGATTTTATGGAGCCGCCCGATATAAGTGGTGATGACATCTGGGTCTTCCGCAACAGGAATTCATGAACCATGTCAGGTCAGGAATGAAGCAGCATTAAGTGAAACCTTCTGTGTGCCGGAAGGCAGCCTGGATCGAGCTAACTGTATCGGTAACGTCTGTGGATGATCATTCGAAGCCGGGCGCACGGTTTCGTGCGTTTTAAAACAACATGACAGAAAGGAAGTCCTAAGTTATGTCATATCAGGCATTATACAGAAAGTGGAGACCAGACAACTTTGAAGATGTCAAAGGTCAGGAACATATTGTTACAACTTTAAAGAATCAGATTAATGCCGACAGAATAGGACACGCTTACCTGTTTTGTGGAACCAGGGGTACTGGTAAGACAAGTGTGGCAAAGATATTTGCAAAGGCAGTTAACTGTGAGCACCCGGTAAATGGGAGCCCATGTGGGGAGTGTCCTACATGCAGGGCAATAGCTTCTGGTACTTCCATGAATGTTATAGAGATAGATGCGGCATCAAACAATGGTGTCGATAATATAAGGGAAATCAGGGATGAAGTGCAGTATTCCCCAACAGAAGGAAAGTATAAAGTATATATAATCGATGAGGTTCATATGCTTTCCATAGGAGCGTTTAATGCACTTCTTAAAACACTTGAGGAACCACCGGCTTATGTTATATTTATACTTGCTACGACAGAGGTGGCAAAGATACCTATAACTATTATGTCAAGATGCCAGAGATATGATTTCCATAGAATATCTATAGAAACAATAGCTGACAGGTTGTCAGAGCTGATGAGGGCAGAGAATATAGTGGTTGAAGATAAGGCTGTCAGGTATGTGGCTAAAGCAGCGGATGGCTCTATGCGAGATGCACTAAGCCTTCTTGACCAGTGCATAGCGTTTCATCTTGGGGAAGAGCTTAAGTATGATGATGTGCTTGATGTACTTGGAGCAGTCGATACAGCTATATTCAGTAATATGTATAAGACGATAAGAGAAAATGATGTGGCACGCTGTATGAGCCTTATGGAAGACATTATCATGCAGGGACGTGATTTATCACAGTTTGTCACAGATTTTATATGGTATCTGAGGAATCTTTTGCTTATAAAGACTACTAAAGATACTGATAAGATAGAGGATGTAATCGAGGTATCTAAGGATAACATAGCTGATATGATAGAAGCTGCTAAAGAAGCTGATGCAGATACACTCATGAGACATATAAGAGTGTTATCAGAGCTATCCAACGATATGAAGACATCAACACAGAAGAGAGTAAAGGCAGAGGTTACATTTATAAAGCTGATGAGACCAGCCATGGAGAATCCAGCTGATATGACGGAGCTTGCAGGACGTATCAACACACTTGAGACACAGCTTGGTGATGCCATGCAGGTTATAGATAAGCTTAAGTCAGGTGAACTTATCCCTGCTGGTATGCTTAATGCCATAAGTCAGGGCGCGGCTATAATGCCGGGTGGAGTGAATGGCAGCGACATGACAGGAGCTGGTGCTGACGGATTCGTGGCAGCCGGAGTTAATAATAACGATAACAAGCCAGTGATTAAAAGAAACTATGATGCAGTGACTGATGATATAAAGCAGATAGCATCACAGTGGAATGTCATAATCTCATCCATAGATGATGCACTTCTTATGAACTTCTTAAAACAGGCATATGTTACTGTAACAGAGGATGGCAATAGTCTTGAGATTATGATAAAATCACTTAGTGGTTACAATGCTATAAGCAGGGAAGAAACAGTTACCATGTTAGAGGAGCTTATAGAAGAAAGGACAGGGGTATCTGTCAGAATCGTAGTAACCAAGATGGATGAAGACGAAGATTTTAACAAGCGTTATGTAGCACTTGAGGAGCTTGTTGGGATGAATATAGAAATAGATGATAAGGAGGAATTTATATAATGGCTAAAAGAGGTGGATTTCCAGGAGGAATGCCTGGCAATATGAACAATCTTATGAAGCAGGCACAGAGAATGCAAAGACAGATGGAGGAGCAGCAGGCTGCCCTTGAAACAAAGGAATTCACAGCAACAGCAGGCGGTGGAGTTGTCGAAGTAACTGTAACAGGCAAGAGAGAAGTTACTAAGGTTAAGATCGATCCTGAGGCAGTTGATCCAGATGATGTAGAAATGTTAGAGGACTTAATAGTTGCTGCAACTAACGAAGCACTTCGTAAGTGCGAGGAAGAGTCACAGGCATCTATGTCTAAGATTACAGGCAGTCTTTCAGGACTTGGCGGAGGCCTTTTCTAATGGACATATACAGCGGTCATATTAATAAATTAATAGAACAGTTGTCAAGATTACCAGGGGTTGGGGCTAAGAGCGCCCAACGCCTGGCATTTCACATTATAAACATGCCTAAGGAGGATGTGCAGTCAATAGCGGATGCTATGGTAAGTGCAAAGGAGAATGTACACTACTGTAAGGAATGTTTTACACTCACTGATGATGAGTTATGCCCTATATGCAAGGATCCTAAGAGAAATCATAAGCAGATTATGGTTGTTGAGCATACAAGGGATATGGCAGCATATGAAAAGACAGGTAAGTATGAGGGTGTATATCATGTCCTTCATGGTGCGATAAGTCCTATGCTTGGAATAGGACCATCAGATATCAAGCTTGCGGAACTCATGAAAAGACTTCAGAAGGATGTTGATGAGGTTATCATAGCAACGAATTCCAACCTGGAGGGTGAGACAACAGCTATGTATATAAGCAAGATGATAAAACAGGCAGGAATAAGGGTTACGCGAATAGCAAGTGGTGTGCCGGTAGGCGGAGACCTTGAATATATAGATGAGGTTACACTTCTTAGGGCGTTGGATGGAAGAACTGAGTTATAGTGTGGCTTTGAATCTGGCTGGTGCAGCCGGGTTGCAGCATTGCTTTACAATCCACAGAATCATATCATGTATATAAAGCAGAATTGTTATAAAGAATATAGAATCATCAAAACAGATACTTAAAGAATGAGGTGTATTATGGCAGGAAGTATGATAGGAGAGATAATCACAGATCATAGGGAAAGAATGCTTAATCTTAAGAAGTATTATCCATTTTTCAGGCTCATGGACGCTTCATTTGACCAGTATAAAGATGGAAAGTACTGTGCGCTTGATATGGGTTATATTCTTATGGCTGTTCTGCGTTTTTTTATTGAGGAGAATAACTTTAAGGAAAAGGATATCACATATAATGAATATCTTGATTTCTTTAAGCTGCTTGTTAAAAGGGATTTTGGTCTTGAACTTTCGGAAGAAGAATGCAGGGAAGCGGCGGATTATGTGTTCGATAAGATAAAAAATGAAGGCAGACCTTTTGAGTTTCGGTATTATGATCCGGTTGAACATAAGAAAAGGGTGTCAAGAATGAAGCTTATTGAAAGCACAATAAGAGATAACAGTGTGTGGTATTCGATAAGCTCTGATGCTGTGGAATTCTATCTTGATACTAAGGAGATAAAAGATGAAAGCAGGATAAGTGTTTCACAGCTTCTGCTTGAAAAGATGATTAATTCGAATAACTTTAAAGGCGGAGTAGAGGTTGTTGAAAGAATCAACGAAGAGGTAGGACGCTTAAAGCTTCGCAAGGCAGAGGTTATGGAAGTCCTTTCGCAGGATGTGAATGCAGGTATAGATGCATATGAGGATTTCGTAAGCACTGGCATGAAGTGGTTTAATGATGAGGAGAAGCTTTTTAAGAAGAACAAGGAGCTTATAGATAAGGCAATATCAAGACTTGAAGGCTTTTCATCGGGAACAGACAGCTATTACAGGACGATGAAGGAGATACATTATCTTGAGGATCAGCTAAAGATAGCCATGAACAGGCATGCAGAACTGCTTCGTGATTGTACGCAGATGCAGAATACAACGGATGAGGCAGTAAGAAGGGCTAAGTTGTCAAGGCTGCGTCTGCATATGGATTTTTCAACGGCACTGTCGGATATGATAAAGAAGGATAATGCGGAAGCACTTAAGTATCTGATAGATCCTTTATTTAAGCTGAATATTAAAAAGACTATAGATCTTAGGACGATAGATGAAGCACTTATGGTAAAGCCTGAGAGATATGAGAAGAAAGAATATGTTAATGATAAAGAACCAGAGAAGATAGTCTATGAGGATGAAGTAGAGGATGAAAGAATCCGTCACAACTATATATTCATAATGACGAATCTTCTTATGTGTATAGATAAGGTGTGTTTGAAAAAATCGGACATATTAACACTTGATGAATTCGGAGAATACATGAGCAGGGCTTATGGTGATACTATACTTAAAAATGCAGACTATTATGCATTTTTTGTTAATCTGTGTCAGAGAGATGAGTATGTTATAGGTGGAGATGACATGCACAGCGAAACATTTCTTGATGGCATACTTGAAGAGGGCTTTGGTGGTAAAGAGGTCAGACATTTTAAGATAATAAAAGGTGGGACTTTATCAGAGAGTGAACAAGCTGACAGTGAATACATGCAGGTTACTAATGTAGCATTTATGAAGGCTTATGATGATGCTTTGTCATAGCTGGCATGGTGAACACAGTATAATGAACATAGTATGGTGAACACAGTAAAATGAACATAGTATGATGAATACAGTATGATGAACATAGTATGAAGAAACGATGCTGTAAGAATTCAGCTAGGATAACATGGAGGATATATGGAAAACAGGAATCTGGACAAGGCACTGGATATAGTATCAAAGCTTATAATGGGTGAACAGATAAGCGAAAGTAAAGATAACAGCCAGCTTTATCAGGAATACAATACTAACGCTGAGGTGTATGACATAGTTCATATGTCGCTTAAGAAGTTCAATCTTAATATATATGAATATAACAACAGCTTATATGTCAGTGCAGGGGATAATAACAAGGTGTTTGGCTACACTAACGAAGAGTTGAGAAATAAGCTTGGATTAAGGGTGAACAGGGAGTTATATCTTGTATATTTTATAATATATAACATAATTACAGAATTCTATACTGATTCGGCAAGCACAACATACGCAGAGTTTGTGAGAGTTGAGGATATAGTAAAAAATGTAGACTCATCCGTATCTGCCATAATAGATAAGAAGCTGGGCATGATTATAGATGATGTTGAAGAAAACAGCTTCAAGCAGATAGCACTAAGCTGGGATGCTCTTCCAGTAATAACAGTAGCTGATACGGCAGATGTAAGGGCAGCTAAGAATTCTAAAACAGGCTTTGTAAAGATAGCACTGAATTTCTGTGTATCACAGGAGCTTCTTATGGAAGCACAGAACAGATTCTACCCAACTGACAGGTTCAAGGCACTTATAGAGAACTATTTTGACGGCTATAAGGGACGCATGGCAGAACTTATGCAGGAACAGTCGTAAATTTACTTCGTAAAAACAAGGAGGTATATATGCCACAGATTAACAGAGTTAGGGTTAATAATGTAAAATATAATTTTGGTACTCAGTTTTATGATGATTTTATGATGCGTTTTAACTGCAGGAATACCATATATGATCTTGCTAATGGTGGTGGCAAGAGTCTTCTTATGCTTCTTCTTATGCAGAATATGATACCAAACTGCACACTTGATGAAAAACAGCCGGTAGAAAAGCTGTTCAGGAAAGGCAGTGGCAACACATGCATACATTCGCTTGTGGAGTGGAAGCTTGATTCACATTGCCAGAGGGATGGTTACAGATATATGACGACAGGCTTCTGTGCAAGAAGGGCAAGGAGTGCAGAAGAAAGAGAAGATGCACAAGACAAAGAGGCTTATATGGCAGCAGCTTTAGATACAGGAAGCATGACAGCCAGGAGCAGTACAGCTTCAGATAATACAAGTATAGAGTACTTTAACTACTGCATATTCTATAAGAAGTTCGGACCTGATGATATAAAGAACCTTCCGCTCGTGCACAATGGTGAAAGAGTAACTTATAATGGATTAAAGGCATATCTGAGAGATGTAACTAAAGAAGATAAGGACATAGAGGTTCATATATTTGACAGGAAAGGCGACTATCAGAGCTTCATATCAAAGTATGGTATATATGAAAGTGCATGGGAAATAGTAAGAGGTATTAACAAAACTGAGGGTCATGTAAGAACATATTTTGAAACTAACTACAGAACAAGCCGCAAGGTCGTTGAAGATCTTCTTATAGAAGAAATCATACAGAAATCTTACAATAACAGGCTGTCTGTTGAAAATGATGACTCCATGATGGCTAAGACGCTTCTTGATATAAAGAATAAACTTATAGAGCTTTCAAGAAAGAACAGTCAGATAAGCAGTTATGATAACCAGATGGAAGTGCTGGAACGGTTCAAGGAGTATGCAGATACATATACAGAATTCTACAAGAATAAGAAAAATAAAGAAGAAGCTTTATATTCAATGCTCGCATCGGCAGTACATATGGCAGCAGACAAGCAGTCAGAGCTTGAAGCACATGACGAAAGGAATACTGACCTTGTAAACAGGCTTGAAGATAAAAAGAAGAGTATTGCTGTTGCCAAAGTATTATCAGAAAAGAAGTCACTTAAGGATGTTGAGGGGCTTGTAAAGAAGTCAAAAGAACTTCTTTTACAGAAGCAAAGCAGGATAGCTGCTGTAAAGAAGCGCCTTATGCTTATGGAATCAGCCAATGATTATTATGATTATATAGAGTATGAGAAAGAACTGTTAAAGGTTGATACAGCACTTGATAACAGAATGAGGGAAGATGAAGACATAACCTCTGAGCTTGAAAGGCTTGCAGGCGTGTACAGGATATACTATGAAAAGCATGTAGGTGAACTTGAGGATATGACACATGCCGCAGCAGAGGATGAAAAACAGGCATATGACATACTTGCAGAGGCAAAGGATAATCATAGAAATGCAGAAAAAGACTGCGCAGTTGTTCTTGGCTTAAGGGATAACATGCAGGAAAAAATAAGCAGGGACGAGATAAGGCAGCAGGAGCTTTGCAGACAGTACGGAGTGCTTGTTGCAGATACAGCTTTGTCTGAGCTTGAAAAATGCAATAACCATATATCAGATATAAGCGGTGATATACATAGTGTAAAGAGCGGGCTTGAAGAGGACACAAAGCAGATATATAAGGTACAGGAGCAGATTAATCTGTTAAAGACCAAAAAGGTTATGCTGCAGGAAAATATCAGCAGAATGGATGAACAGTCGCAGCTGTTAAGGGATAATGCCGACAGACTTGCAGATATAGAGAAGGTATATGGTGTAAGATTAGCCGATGATCTTGATGAGGCTGTACTTAAAGCATATACAAAGATGAATACAGAGTACAATGAAAAATCCAGGGAGTATGATAAGCTTAACCAGTATATAGAAGCACTCAATTCCGGCTCATATTATATGGATAGTCCTGATAGAAGGGCGTTTAAGGATTATCTTTACAATACATATGGCACAGATGTTATAGAAGGTCATGTATGGGTTTCACAGCTTGATGATGTCCAAAGAGAAAATGTCTTAAAAAGAATTCCTTTTGTTGAATACAGCTTTATAATAAAAAATGATTTTGACAGAGTTAAGAATAATAATGTTTTAAATACATTTGGAAGAGGTACACATATATATCCGGTCATAAGTGAGAAGGTACTTGATAGCCAGCAGGCTGCCATAGATAAGGATATGATGGTATTCGCACTTAAAGATATGAGCTTTTTAAGGGATGATACGAAACGCAGACTTGAGATTAAGACCGCGCAGGAAGAACTCGACAACCTGAATGAAGATATGCACAAGCTTGAAGGCAGAAAACAGATAGTATGGGAGGATTATACATTTGTTGTAAAATACGAAGCTATTTCAGGAAATACCCATACTAAAGCAGTTGAAAATGCAAGGCAGGAGCTTGACCAGGTTATAGAACAGCTTTCACAGGTAGATGGAAGCATAGACATATACAAAGAAAAAAAGGCAGAGGATGCCAATAAACTTGAGAATCTAAAAAAACAGCTTGACAGTGCACTAGGCCAGGCAGAAGGGTTAAAGAAGATATCAGACCTGTATGCGGAAATATCAGAAGAGAGGAACAGCCTGAAAGCATACAATGACAAGCTTGCCAAGGCAGAACGTGCGATAATCGGGTATGCAGCACAGCTTGACAAGTCAAGGGAAGAGTATCTTAGGATTAACGAATACAAGGATAATGTTGATAAGAAATACACAGAACTTGTATACAACTGGGAAAATATTTTCTCAAAGTATTATGTGCAGGATGATATACCAGCAGATGAAAACAAAAAGCCAGATACTACAGAGTATGATGAAGAAAATATAAGGGAGATTACAGGACGTTTCGCAGGACTTAAAGATATTCTTATGAATAAGAATGCAGACCTTACAGATAAGGAAGCGCTTAAGAGTCATCTTGAAGCATCAATGAAAAAATGTATTGATTCTATCATCTACAGAGGTGAAGAACCTGAAAAACTTAAAGAGCTGTATCTTCAGGGAAAGATATCGGTAAGCAGCCAGGAAAAGCTTCATGAGATATCAGATGAATTAACTGAACTTAACAAACAGTATAATGATTCAGATCGTGAACTTGGCATGCAGGAGGCTATGCTTAACAGACTTGAGGGAAGTGTTTCATATGCTATATCACAGATTGAAGAAAGGTATGGAACATATGAAGAGTTTGAGTGTGACGATCCGGATGGCTACGTTAAGAATAATACTGTCATAACAAGAGAACTTGAGGATGGTATAAAGAAGGAAGCGGCAGCAGGAAAGAAGCTTGAGAATGAGCTTAAAGATATCCAGGTATGCAGAAAAGATATTGAAAGAATCATGTCAGGTGCAGGAATAAATATACCTGATGAAGAAATATTGAAAAAAACGGACATAAAGTATCAGGATTATAATAACCTGAATAAGGAATATGAGCAGACTGCAAAAGAATATTCAGCAATACTTAAGCTGGAGTATAAAAAAACAGATGAATTCGTAAAATATAAGAGTAAGCTTATAGATTCACTAAAGAGCTATAATGCAGAGGATCTTGCTGTGCAGATAAGTATGTCAGTAAACATGCCAAAGGATGAGCAGCAGACAAGTGCACTGATTGCTTCTCTTGATGAGACGAATAGTTATATTGAACTTGAAAAGACAAGAGTGCACAAGGGAATCGAAGATATGGAGAGAATAAAGGATAACTTCGAAAACCGTTGTATACAGACGTGCAGCAATATACGTACGGAGCTTGAAAGACTTCCTAAGCTTTCACATATTAAGATGGATAAAGAAGATATATCTATAATAGGTCTTAATATTCCATATGTTAAGGAGAGCGTATACAAGGAAAGAATGTCAGAGTATATAGATGAGACTATAGAGGCAGCAGAAAGCTTTAAAGATACTGAGGAAAGGTTCAGATATATACGAAACAGACTTACATGGAAAAGACTTTTCTCTGTTATAGTAACAGATATGAATTCAATAAGGATTAATCTGTATAAGAGAGAACGTATAAAAGATCAGAGCAGGTACTTAAGATATGAGGAAGCCGTAGGCTCAACAGGACAGTCACAGGGTATTTATATACAGTTCCTTATTGCAATCATAAACTATATATCGAATATTAATACAGTTATGGATGGCGGAATTGTGGGAAATACTATATTTATAGATAATCCTTTTGGCGCTGCAAAGGACATATATATATGGGAGCCTATATTTAAGCTTCTGAAGGCTAATCATATACAGCTTATAGTTCCGGCAAGAGGTGCAACTCCTGCTATAACAGCACGCTTTGATGTCAACTACATATTAGGACAGAAGATGGCAGATAACAGGCAGCAGACAGTTGTTGTTGATTATTACAGCAACGTAAAACAACAGGAGTTAGAATACACCAGAATGAATTATGAGCAGGCAAGCTTTGATTTCTTATAGTCTGTATGTGTTATAACAGCTTGCTTTTTAAGCCGGATTCGAGCCGGATTTAAGCCTTTTTTTACATTAACTGGCGGTTTACAACAATACTCTGCTGTGATAAAATTATATGGAGTGTTTAGATATGAGGGTCAATTTATTGACACATTGGAGGTCTTTAACGTGGATAAATACGAGTTTAATATAAAGTTGGAACAGATTAAGAAGCTTGCCGCTAAGAAAGAGTATAAGCAGGCTGCACAGATAGCTAAAGAAATGAACTGGAATAAGGTCAAAGACTGGTCTACTCTAGCAACAGTCATTAATGTGCAGGAGGCAGCCGGAGATTACGAGGAAGCAAGGGATATGGCTATACTTGCTTACAACCGTAACCTTGGTGGAAGAAAGCTTATATACAAGCTTACAGAGTTTTTCATAAAGGTAAATGATTTTGAAAATGCAGAAGAATTATATAAAGAATATGCTAAGATATCAGCACATGATGTTAACAGATATATTTTATATTATGATTTAAGAAGGGCACAGGGAGCACCAGATACTGAGCTTGTAAAGATACTTGAAGATTATAAGGAATCAGAGATAGACGAGAAGTATATGTATGAGCTTGCTAACCTATATTATAAAACAGGACGCAGGGAAGACTGTATTAAGACATGCGATAATCTTGTTTTATGGTTCCAGGATGGCGTATATGTTGAGAATGCAGTCAGACTTAAGGAAAAGCTTGGAGTTAATCTTTCTAATACACAAAGAAGGATACTTGGAGAGATTAATGCAAGAAAGTCTGACGAAGAGGCTAACAAGGAAAGAATGTTCATGGAACAGAAGGAACTTGCACGGCTTAAAAAGGATGAGGTTGGAGATGTGCTTGAAGCAGATGAGCTTAAGAAAACTGAGCCTGACAGTGTAAAAGAGCAGCCTGCATCCGAAGCCAAAGAGAATATAGCTTCAGAACATGATAATGACAGCTCAGAAGATAGTGATGAACTGTCAATAGACCTTGTGCAGAATAACCAGAACAGTGCATTAAAGGAATCGATTGTAAAAGCTATTGAAAGACAGAACGAAGCGAATAAAGAAGCAGCAGCTGCAATAGCTGAGAATAAAGAAAAGCAGAAAGCCGCAGAGGATAATCCAGCTGGCGGTCTGCCGGATAGTTTGTCAGACAGTCTGTCAGATAGTTCGGATAACAGCTTCTCAGAGAATGTAAGTAAAGCTTCGTTATCGCTTAAAGAGCTTATCGAAAATGCTAAGAAAAAGATAGAAAACAGCTGTGAGAAAATAAGCAGGGAAGATGAAGAAGAAGCAAGACGTGTAGCTCAGAAGCGTATAGATGAACAGGCTGATGCCATGAATATAGAAGTTTCAGTTCCTAATTACAGTATATACGATACACATAATATTCAGGAAGAGCTTGCAAAGAATGTAAAGAATCTTTTTGAAGATGAGCAGGAAGAAACATTCAGACCACCTTTTGAAAGAAAGGATAGTAGAAATAACGAGAATGTTGATAATACCTTAGCAAAGACTGCATCAGCTGATACAGACAGTGAGCAGCCATATAATGATGACCAGACAGAGGATGAGCAGATAGAAGGTCAGCTAAGTATCACAGACTGGATAGAATCTGTAAGGGAAGAAAAGTATGGAAAGCAGGATACGAAGGAGTTCTCTAAGGCAGAGCTTGAACGTATGCTTGATGAAAAGGATGAGAAGAGCCAGGCTTATGAACGTATAATCGCAAGGAAGAAGGAAGAGGCTTTAAACAAAGGCACAGAATTCGATGAAGCAGAGGCGAAAAGACTTGCAGAGGCAGAGGTTGCACTTGATTCGGCCAGACGTGACCTTGCCATGAGAACAGGCAAAGCAGCATTTATCCTTGAACAGAATACTGTAAAAGAACTTAAGAATGCAGAACAAGAGGCTGCTAAGGAGGTTATCAATACATCTGATATGGCTGCACAGACACCACAGAATAACTCTAAGGTAGTGAACTTTGAAAGTCTGGTGGATAAAGATAACGAAGATAACAAAGATGATTTAAATGAAGAGCTTTCACTTGATACAGCAAAGTTAAGTCCTGTAACTGACGAAATGCTTAAGGAATACGAACAGAAACAGGATAAGGTAGATGAAGCTTCATATGCAGCTGATAGCATAGCAGTGCAGGTAAATGAAACAGCAGCATCATATTCAGAAACAACAGCTGTTTATTCTGATAGCGACAGCAGGGATGGTAAGCAGATGGATGATATGGATGAAGAACAGTCAGAGAAGAAGCTTTCTGGAGAATTAGCAAAGATATTCAGAAAGTACAGAGAAATGCCAGGACTTGAGGCACAGCTCGTCGAGCTGTTTGAGTCACTTGATAAAGAGATGAATATGAAAACATCAGCATGCGGTAATATTCTTATATCTGGTAACTCAAGCTCTGACAAGACAGATCTTGCAAGAACAATAGTAAGGGCGATTAATTATGTATACCCTGACAAGCCTAAGAAGATAGCCAAAACATCTGGCGAAAGTATCAACCAGAGAGGTATAGTAAAGGCGATGGGTAAGCTTAAGGGAACAGCACTTATCGTAGAAGGAGCAGGAACTATCCAGCCTAAGAGGATAAATGAGATAGTTTCATGTATGCATGAAGAGACAGACAGAATGATAGTTATATTTGAAGATTCAGATGCAGAAATGAATGTGCTTCTTAACTTTAACCCAGAGCTTACTAAAACATTTAACCATAAGATAACTCTTAAGCAGTATAATGTTAATGAGCTTGTTGAAATGGCTAAAAGATTTGCAAGAAAGAGACAGTATGAAGTAGGTGATGATGCACTTCTTGAGCTTTATCTTAAGATAGATAAGCTTCATAACATAAATGATAATATCAAGCTTGATGATATTAAAGAAGTTGTTAATAAAGCAATCGCAAACTCTGAAAGGAGAGCATCAAGAAAGTTTTTTGGTGGTCTTAAGAAGAAGCGCAGTGATACTGGTGATGTGATATTCCTTACAGAGGCAGATTTTAAGGATTGAAAAAAAGAGTAAACATAAGATGTGGAAATACATCATAGAAATGGAGGATTAATATGAATATTGAAGAAATGTCAGTAAACGCGATCAGGGTGTTATCTGCTGATGCTATCCAGAAGGCTAATTCAGGACATCCTGGTCTGCCACTTGGAACAGCACCTATAGCTTATGAGTTATTCTCAAAGCATATGAACTATAATCCACAGAATCCTGAATGGATTAACAGGGACAGATTCGTTCTTTCCGGTGGACATGGTTCTATGTTACTTTACTCATTATTCCACCTTTTTGGAATAGGTAATCTCTCACTTGATGAGGTTAAGAACTTCAGACAGTTTGGTTCTTTAACACCAGGACATCCAGAGTATGGACATACAGTAGGTGTTGAGGCTACAACAGGCCCACTTGGACAGGGTATGGCTATGGCAGTAGGTATGGCTATGGCAGAAGCACATCTTGCATCGGTATTCAATAAGGAAGGATATCCTGTAGTTGACCACTATACATATGTTTTAGGAGGAGATGGCTGCATGATGGAAGGTATTTCATCTGAATGCTTCTCACTCGCAGGAACATTAGGACTTTCAAAGCTGATTGTATTTTACGATTCTAACAATATATCTATTGAAGGAAGCACAGATATAGCATTCACAGAGGATGTTGTGACAAGATTCAAGGCATTTGGTTTCCAGACAATAGAAGTAGAGGATGGCAACGATCTTTGTGCAATAGGAAAGGCTATAGAAGAAGCTAAGGCTGATAAGACAAGACCATCACTTATTAAAGTTAATACTCTTATCGGATACGGCTGTCCTGCTAAGCAGGGTAAGGCTAGTGCACATGGTGAGCCACTTGGTGTTGATAATGTTGCAGCACTTAAGGAAAATATCGGATGGCCATGCAAGGGTGACTTCGAGGTTCCACAGGAAGTATATGATCATTATAAAGAGCTTTCAGCTAATATGGCAAAGGCAGAGGATAAGTGGAATGAACTTTTCGCTTCTTATGTAGAGAAATATCCAGAAATGAAAGAATTATGGGATAACTACTTTGATGGATATGATATGTCTGATTTATTCAATTCTGATGAATATTGGGCAAAGGGAGATAAAGCTGAAGCCACAAGAAATACAAGTGGAACTATCCTTAATATGATAAAGAAGGCTATGCCTAATCTTATAGGTGGTTCAGCAGATCTCGCACCATCTAACAAGACTAATATGAAGGATGCAGGAGATTTTTCTAAGGATAATTATGCAGGAAGCAATCTTCACTTTGGTGTAAGAGAGCAGGCTATGGCAGCAATAGGAAACGGACTTATGCTTCACGGTGGACTTAAAGCGTTTGTTGCGACATTCTTTGTGTTTAGTGATTATGTTAAGCCAATGGCAAGACTTACAGCACTTATGCAGCTTCCATTAACATATGTATTCACTCATGACAGCATAGGCGTAGGCGAGGATGGACCAACACATGAACCTATCGAGCAGCTTGCAGCATTCCGTTCACTTCCAGGCTTCACAGTATTCAGACCTTGCGACAGAACAGAAACAGCAGCAGCATGGATGTATGCAGTTGAGAACGAGTGCGGACCAACAGGACTTGTACTTACAAGACAGAATCTTCCACAGATGGAGGGTTCATCTAAGGATGCACTTAAGGGTGGCTATGTTATAGCTGACTCACAGAAGGAAGTTCCAGATGCTATTATAATCGCCAGCGGTTCAGAAGTAAGCCTTGCAGTAAATGCAAAGGAAGAACTTAAGAAGGATGGCATAGATGTAAGAGTTGTAAGTATGCCAAGCATGGAGCTGTTCGATAAGCAGTCAGCAGAATATAAGGAAAGCGTGCTTCCTAATGCAGTAAGAAAGAGAGTTGCAGTTGAGGCACTTTCAGACTTTGGCTGGTATAAGTATGTAGGACTTGATGGCAGGGTTATTGCTATGGAGGGCTTTGGTGCTTCTGGTCCAGCAGCTACATTGTTCGAGCACTTTGGCTTCACAGTTGATAATGTTGTTAAGACAGTAAAGGAAGTTATTGGATAAATATCTGGATAAATCTCTATCTGGATTAATCTTATGAAATAATAAAACAGATAACAATTAAACAACAATCAAACAACAATCAAATAGATAATAATAAGGCTCTGGTTTGACCAGCAGTACTGCAATATTGTATATATCGCATTGTGCTGCTGGCTGAATCAGGGCTTTTAGCATATTAGGAGCTTTTATTTGTAAGATAATTCTTATGCCTGAAAAGCTATATGTAATAAATACAAATAAAATACAAATAAAATACAATAAATTAACATATAATTACTTGAAATAACAAAAAAAGGGGTATATACTATTGATATAAAGATTGTTAGAGTATTAACAATCTAATCAAACAAATGAATGATTGCATTGTGGGGTGCAACCGGTGGATTATTACATTAATCCATATTAATCACTTATTATTTAATTCTATTTTTAGGAGGTACAGGATTATGGTACGTTTTACATTACCAAGAGATTTATATCATGGTAAGGGAGCTCTTGAAGCACTTAAAACTCTTAAAGGAAAGAAGGCTATCATCTGTGTTGGTGGTGGTTCTATGAAGCGTTTCGGATTCCTTCAGAGAGCTGAGGATTATCTTAAGGAAGCAGGAATGGAAGTTAAGTTATTCGAGGGTATCGAATCAGATCCTTCAGTTGATACAGTTATGAAGGGTGCTAAGGTTATGGAAGAATATCAGCCAGACTGGATAGTAGCTATTGGTGGTGGTTCTCCTATCGATGCAGCAAAGGCTATGTGGATTAAGTACGAATATCCAGAAACAACATTTGAAGATATGTGTAAGGTATTCGGTTTACCAAAGCTTCGTACTAAAGCTCATTTCTGTGCTGTTTCATCTACATCAGGTACAGCTACAGAGGTTACAGCATTCTCAGTTATTACAGATTATGAGAAAGGTATTAAGTATCCTTTAGCAGACTTTGAGATTACTCCTGATGTTGCTATTGTTGACCCAGAGCTTGCAGAGACTATGCCTAAGAAGCTCGTAGCACATACAGGTATGGATGCTATGACACATGCTATTGAAGCTTATGTATCAACAGCTAACTGTGATTATACAGATGCACTTGCTCTTCATGCTATGAAGATGATTAAGGATGATCTTGTTGGTTCATATAACGAAGATATGGAGAAGAGAGATGCAATGCACAACGCACAGTGTCTTGCAGGTATGGCATTCTCTAACGCATTACTTGGTATTGTACACTCTATGGCACATAAGACAGGTGCAGCATTTGAAGGTGGACATATTATCCATGGTGCAGCTAATGCTATGTATCTTCCTAAGGTTATCAAGTTTAACTCTAAGGACGAGACAGCAGCTAAGCGTTATGCATACATAGCTGATTTCTTAGGCTTAGGTGGAGATACAACTGAAGCTAAGATTGATAACTTAATCGCTATGCTTCGTAAGATGAATGACGAGCTTAACATACCACAGTGCATTAAGAACTATGGTGAGGGTGGACTTCCAGCAGAACAGGGAATTGTTCCAGAAGATGAATTCCTTGCTAAGCTTCCAGATGTTGCAGCTAATGCTATCAAGGATGCATGTACAGGCTCTAACCCACGTCAGCCAAGCCAGGAAGAGATGGAGAAGCTTCTTAAGTGCTGCTACTATGATACAGAAGTTGATTTCTAGAAATATAATGATGTATAGTGTTATAATATAATGCTGTTAAAGGCGGAGCGATACTAAGGTCTAAGGTGTCGGTCCGCCTTTGATGTGTGCATGGTGACATAAGTTTCTAAAGGACCAGAACTTCTTAAGGAACATTACGATGCGAAAGAATATGGTGTTAAGAGCAAGAAAGGTTTCTATGATTATTCTGATGGTAATGATGAAGAAACAATAGCAAAAAGAGATGAAAAGTTCTTAAAGCTGTATCATGCGTTATATCAGTAGATGTAATGGATAAACATATTGAATAAAATCTTTTAGAATTCATATAATTAATAAAAAGGATGCAACAATTTATCTTAAAATGTTGCATCCTTTGAATGTTTGTTCTACTCAATTACATATTCTATATCGTCATATAATAATAATACTTAACTGCAATTACTAATAAAATTATAAAAATAGTTTGGGTTAAAAATGTTATTATTTTATTTTTATTATCTTTTTTTATTATCTTTTTTTATTATCTTATTTTTTATTATCTTGTTTTTTATTATCTTATATTTTTATTTTCTTATTATTTTTATATTCTTTTACGACTTTTTCAAGTTATGAATTCACCTTATAAATTCACACTTAAAAATACCGAATCTTTATCATCCTGCTTTATCCCAAGATATCTTTTAGTTATTTCGTATGATGAATGATTATATATATCCATAAGAACTGCTGGTGGTGTTCCGTACTTCCATGCATAATATCCGAATGTTTTTCTCATAGAGTGGCAGCTTATTCCATTCTCCATATTAAGGGAAGAGGCTGCCTGCTTTATTATCCGGAATGCCTGTGAACGGCATAGATGGGTGTGTTCTTTCTGCCCCATAAATATATATTCATTTACGTCAAAATAGTGCAGACTGTTAAGATATGTCTGCAATCCGGTTCTTGTACTTGCGTTAATAGCTATTCGGTTTTCTTTTCCAGTCTTTTTCTCTGTCACTATTATATGTTTTTTGAAACATTTTTTCCTGGAATCATAAACATCGTTCCATTTCAGCTTCAGTATATCACTTATTCTTAATGCTGAATTAACGCCAAGACATATTAAGGCATAGTTGCGGTAGTTCGTTTTCTGCTCCAGATAGTAGTTTCTAAATGCTTCTAATTCTTCATCGTTACGTATTGGTTGTGATGTTCCCATATCAAATCCTCCATTTAATTCAAAAGGATGCAACATTTTAAGATAAATTGTTGCAGATAACAGGTTAACAAGGAGGTTATATGTTAAAGCTTACGATTAAGCCTGGTGAATTTATCAACATAGGTGAGGATATAAGGGTTGTTTATTCGGGAGGTTCAGAGGGAAATATTCACCTTCTGATAGATGCCCCTAGGGAACTGAATATTGTAAGAAGCAAGGTGCTTGCAAGAAACAAAGAGAAGGAAGGCAAAGAAGCATCACGCTTCATTTCTCCTTATTATGCAGAATCCAAGCTTTCACCAGACACACTTACCAAGATACGCCGTCTGATTAAAGAAGACAAGATGGCAAATAAGGATAATACGCAGAATTAGCATGGAAGTTCTGCTTATTATATAGGATTTGTTTTATGTGAATTGCTTATATTTAAGAAAATGGTAAGCAAATGCATATGAAGCATTTGAGGGAACGGATTCCCCAGAAAAAATTATTATATTTACACGGAGGTACATACTATGGTAGTACAACACAATATGTCAGCTATGAACGCTAACAGAATGTTAAGCGGTGTTTCATCAGCTCAGTCAAAGTCAACAGAGAAGTTATCTTCAGGTTACAGAATCAACCGTGCAGCAGATGATGCAGCAGGACTTTCTATCTCAGAGAAGATGAGAGGACAGATCAGAGGTCTTAATCAGGCTTCAACTAATGCTCAGGATGGTATCTCACTTATCCAGACAGCAGAAGGTGCTTTAAATGAATCACACTCAATCCTTCAGAGAATGAGAGAGCTTTCAGTACAGGCAGCTAACGGAACAGAGACAGATGACGATAGAGAAGCAGTACAAAACGAAATCGAACAGCTTCAGAGCGAGCTTACAAGAATTTCTGATACAACAGAGTTCAACACAATGAAGTTACTTGATGGCTCACAGTCAGGAAGCAAGGTACAGGTATCTGTAAGTAAGAGTGCAGCAAAAGGTGCAACAACTAATAATGCAGCAGTAGCTCAGGTTAATACATCCGCAGAAGTAGGTGAACTTGCATCGGGAAAGAGCATGACATATTCAATTACTGTGTTAGATAAGAACAATAATGCTACAACAACATCTGTAACAGTATCATATGATGGCAATACAAATAAATTTACAGATAAAGATGGTAATGAATTAGGAACAGCAACAAGTACTGATAAAGCAACTAAAGCTACAGGAGCAGAAACAGCGGCTGCAATTGCAAAGGCATTATCTAACACATCACTTGGCGATAAATTTGATATTGGAACTGATACTGCTAAGATTAAATTAACAACTAAGGATGCTAGTGATTCTCCAAGTAGCGTATTAATTAGTGTTGATGGTGCAGCAGGTACCGTAGCTGCTCCAAATCCTACTGGTTCAGAGGCATATACATCTATTAATACTGAAATAGGTGCATATGATGGTACAGGTAACATTGAAGATAAGATTTTCACAGTAAATGGTGAAAAGTTTGCATATGTTACAGACCCTTCTAAGTTAGGTGATGATTATAAGGATGTTAATTTTGTTCAAACTGAAAAAACAGATGGAACAGTAGGGGCTACCGATGCATCTGCAATGGCTAAGTTAATTAGTGCTAAGACAGGTATTAATGCAGAAGTTGATAAAAATAAAAATACAACTGTTAATTTAAAGCCATCAGCTACAGCTACTGGTAAGGGTATTGAACTTCAGATAGGTGCTAATGAAGGTCAGACAATGAGCTTCACACTTGATGACATGAGCGCTGACGCACTTGGCGTAGGTGGAAGTAGTGTTAACTTAAGCACTCAGGAGAGCGCTAAGACAGCTACTACAACTATTGATGCAGCTATCAAGAAAGTATCTAAGGCAAGAGGTCAGATGGGTGCTGTTCAGAACAGACTTGAGCACACAATCAACAACCTCGATACAGCTTCTGAGAACCTTCAGACAGCAGAGTCACGTATCCGTGATACAGATATGGCTGAAGAAATGGTTAACTACAGCAAGAACAGCATCTTAGCTCAGGCTGGACAGTCTATGCTTGCACAGGCTAACCAGGCTAACCAGGGTGTTCTTACACTCCTTCAGTAATAAGAGTGAAGTGTAGTTAATACATTAAAAAGATTATTACATGAAGATGTGTTAATGTATTTTGAATAAAACTTAATATGTAACTGTTTTAATCCCTCATTCATACAACCCATGTGAGTATGAATGGGGGATTTGATTTTATATATTTGGGTATATATTTTCTAAAATATTGTCGATTACAACAATTATCCAACGACTTACAACAAAAATATAAAAAGCATATTGTGAATATACAACAAATGTGTTTATATAATATTAATACTATTATTGTTGGTATGCATAGAGCTGATAGTCAGCAGAATTATACATGTATATACAGATATATGTGTATATAGATATATGGATATATAGAAAGATATATAAGTATGAGAAAGCTTAGATTTCTGCAGTTCGTATGACAATAAAAGTGTAATTAAATTATGGATACGGAGGATATATGGATTTAAAGATAAACAGAAAGTTCAAGGATACATTGTTCAGGAAGGTTTTTAATAATAAGAAGGATTTACTTAGTCTTTATAATGCATTAAATAATACAAGCCACACAGACGAAAGTCTTATTACTATTAATACGATTGAGGATGCAATGTATATAGGCTATAAGAATGACATTTCGTTTATTATAAACAGCGAATTGAATCTCTATGAGCATCAGAGCAGCGTTAATCCCAATATGCCTGTAAGAGGTCTTATATATTTTGCTGAGCTGTATAAGGGCTACATAGAGCAGAATAATCTGCTTATATATAATGAGCGGCTTGTGAAATTACCATTTCCAAGATATGTTGTTTTTTATAATGGAACGGAGGGCGAACCAGAGGAACAGGAATTAAGATTGTCAGATTCATTTGTGCAGGTGCCTGAGGGGGAAGCACGGACAGGTATAGTAGTAGAAGAAGCTAATAAACCTAGCGTAGAAGTAACTGTACAACTACTTAATATTAACTATGGGTGTAATCAGGAGCTGATGGAAAAGTGCCAGAAGCTGATGGAGTATTCCAAATTTATTGCACTTGTAAGAGTGAAAAGCGATATGTTGACGGAGAAATATAAGAAAGAAATGAAGTCAGTTAATAAGAAAGAAATATTTGCAGAGGCAGTAGCACTTGCAATTGATGAAGCAATACGCGATAATGTACTAAAGGATATCCTTAGTAAAAATATGGCGGAGGTGACCGATATGTTACTGACAGAGTTTGATGAAAAGGCGTATATAGAGGGCGTGAAAAAACAGAGCTATGAGGAAGGAGAGGCAAGTGGAAAGGCAAGAGGAGAGGATAAACTAGCAAGGTTAGTAGTGGAGCTAAAGAAAAGAGGCAGAGTGGAGGATATAGCAAAGGTGACGGATGAAGGTGAAAGAGAAAGACTGTATAGGGAATTCAATATATGAGAGTTTAATATTGTACACATCTGGATGTGTGCATACAATACGCGATAATGTACTAAAGGATATCCTTAGTAAAAATATGGCGGAGGTGACAGATATGTTGCTAACAGAATTTGATGAAAAGGCATATATAGATGGCGTGAAAAAGCAGAGCTATGAGGAAGGAGAAGCGATAGGGGAAGCAAGAGGAGAGGCAAGAGGAGAAGCAAGAGGAAAGATAAAAGGAGAGGAGAAATTAGCAAGGCTAGTAGTGGAACTAAAGAAAAGAGGCAGAGTGGAAGATATAGCAAAGGTGACAGATGAAAGTGAAAGAGAAAGGCTGTATAAGGAGTTCAATATATGAGGGTTTAATATTGTACAATCATCATAATAACGTATACAATATACTGCAATATTGACACAATTCAAACAATTCACATTACTATCAAACAACTGAATGACAAATTTTAAAATAATAAAAAATAATCTAAAAAAGAGTTGACAAATCAACAAGTGCATGTTAATATACAGTTACAAACAAACAAGACCTTAAACATATTAATAATCGATATAAAAGATATATATTAACTATATTAAAAGAGACAAGTTCATAAGACAATATATTAATAGATAGATTATATATCGAAACCATTCATTAAGAATGTTAATATAGATGTAAGGAATTGAGTGAGAAAGGAAGGTATAGTCCAATGGAAATATGACACATACCAAGCATTATGAATAATTATATTCATTGTAGAATAGTTAATTAAAAGAATAATGATTTGGAGGAAAACACAATTGAATAACTTAGAATAACGGTTACTATATTACATAGCGATAATATAGTAACCGTTTTTTATTTGTTGCATTGCTGCAGAAAGGCTTTATTTAGACCTATAGGACAAAATGTGTTGATAGAAACCGCCTTCAGCCCTTGAATTTC
>ERZ791907.398-NODE-398-length-49106-cov-17.981631_pt1 | contig 49106 bp, 45 predicted proteins | sample MGYA00510145_ERZ791907 | MGnify/ENA primary metagenome ERZ791907 (study PRJEB30046, sample SAMN00792089) | human gut metagenome | study: EMG produced TPA metagenomics assembly of the A metagenome-wide association study of gut microbiota in type 2... | reverse complement strand
TTTTTTATTATCATTTTTCCCTCAGCTGGCTCAGTTTTATTTTAGCAGATATACACATCTGCATTTTTATTCTAAAAAGCACTTGACTTTTTCGGCACAATGTGATATACTAAAAGTGTTGCAAATTACAATAAAATACAGAATGCCGCTATGGTGGAATTGGCAGACACAAGGGACTTAAAATCCCTCGATAGCGATATCGTACCGGTTCAAGTCCGGTTAGCGGCACCAAAAAAGGTACGAATTTTGTATTTGTACCTTTTTTATTTTTTAAGAATAATATCAACGAAGACCCTACAGGTTACTATTTGTACTAAGGAGTTTTAATGGTGAAAAGAATTGCTTATGTCTTTCTTGCAATTGTATTATCTGCAATTCTTTCGTCATGTGATATGAGTGACGATGTAAAGCCGAGAAATCAGGATGATACAAAGTGGATTACGGCTGATCAAAATATATATTTTTCTGTTATGTACGATGGAAACTATAATACTTGTTTAGGTGCTCTGGAAACGACTGAAACAGTTTATAATATTAGTCTTGAATTTGATTATGGCTCTGGACTTATCATTAGTGATTATGACATGCTTAAGGAAAATAATTTTCTTGTTGACGTGAATCAAATCTTATTGAGAGCAGAATGTAATTTTGATAAGGATAAATGTACTGTTGAAGTAACCAAATCATTTATTGACAGTATCAGCGTTGGAGATAAAATAACTTTTTATTTAGTTGATGAGTTGCCTGATTGGGCAGAAGAAATAGATAAAGTTAACAGAAAAGCTTGTAGAGAAAATGGAGAAACATCAACAGCTGTAGACACTGAAAAGTAATACTCCAAACGCAAAGAGGGAAATCAAGCTAAAAATCTCCCGATAGCGATATTGTACCAGTTCAAGTTCGGTTAGCGGCACCAGAAAGAAAAGAAGGTACAAGCATATTGGTTTGTATCTTTTTTCTTTTATGAAAAAAAGAGCTTTACTTCGAAAACACGCCGAGATTTACTTTCAAAACAATTGACACTGTCTCTGCAATGTGGTATAATAATAAAGATCACAACATACAAATAAGGAGCTAAATCATGAAACAGATTATTTTGACAGGTGACCGCCCGACAGGACGGCTGCACGTAGGACACTATGTCGGATCACTGAAAGAAAGAGTAAAACTGCAAAATTCCGGTAAATTTGATGAGATCTACATTATGATTGCGGATGCGCAGGCATTAACAGATAACGCAGAACACCCGGAAAAAGTGCGCCAGAATATTACACAGGTTGCCCTGGATTATTTGGCGTGTGGGCTTGATCCGGAAAAGTCTACCATTTTCATTCAGTCCATGGTGCCGGAACTGACAGAACTGACATTCTATTACATGAATCTGGTTACAGTTTCCCGTGTACAGCGGAACCCTACTGTAAAAGCAGAAATACAGCAGCGTAACTTTGAGGCAAGTATTCCGGTAGGATTTTTCTGTTATCCGATCAGTCAGGCTGCTGACATCACTGCATTTCATGCAACTGCAGTTCCGGTAGGTGAGGATCAGCTTCCCATGCTGGAGCAGTGTAAGGAAATTGTTCACAAGTTCAACTCGGTTTACGGCGAAACATTGACTGAACCGGAGATTATTCTGCCCAGCAATCAGGCTTGCCTGCGCCTGCCTGGTATTGACGGCAAGGCAAAAATGAGCAAATCACTGGGGAACTGCATCTATCTTTCCGATGAACCGGAGGACATCAAGAAGAAGATCATGTCCATGTTTACCGATCCGAATCATCTTCGTGTAGAAGATCCGGGTAAAGTGGAAGGAAATCCAGTCTTTATTTATCTGGACGCTTTCTGCAAGCCAGAGTATTTTGCAGAATTCTGGCCGGAATACAGCTGCCTGGACGAAGTGAAAGCACATTACCAGCGTGGCGGTCTTGGCGATGTTAAGGTAAAGAAGTTCCTGAACAATGTAATGCAGGAAGAACTGCGCCCGATTCGTGAACGCCGCAAGCAGTGGGAACAGCGTATGCCGGAAGTATATGAGATCTTGAAACAGGGAAGTGCTGTTGCAAGAGCAACTGCTGAAAAGACACTGGAAGGTGTGCGGCACGCAATGCAGATTGATTATTTTTCGGACGGCGGCTTTGGCGAAACAAAATAAATTGGTTGAACGAATAAAAAGTACCAAATAGGGCAGTATGATATTCCATGCTTGGTGTTGTTTTGTGCAAAATTCTCCAGGAGGTCTGGACTTTTTCTGTGATTTGTGATATAATAAAAATGTGAGAAGTTTCTCACGGAATTTATCAGAAAAGGGAGTCATTCAAATGAGAAAGAATTTTGGCGCACAAACCTGGATGTATCCGATGCCGGTACTCATTGTCGGCACCTACGATGAAAATGGAAAGCCGGACGCTATGAATGCTGCATGGGGCGGTATTTATGAGACAAATCAGATCATGCTTTGTCTGAGCGCAAGCCATAGAACGACCAAAAACATTAAGGAAAAAGGCGCTTTTACAGTAAGTTTTGCAACTGCAAAGACAGTTGTTCCGTCTGACTATGTTGGAATTGTTTCGGCAAACAACACACCGGACAAGATGGAAAAATCCGGACTTCACGCAGAAAAAAGTACTTTGGTAGATGCACCGCTGTTCCAGGAATATCCGATGACACTGGAGTGCAAATTGGTGAAGTTCAATGAAGATGGCATTGTAGTTGGTGAAATCGTTAACGTAAGTGCGGATGAAAGTGTTTTGGGTGAAGACGGCAAAATTGCTGTTGAAAAGTTGGAACCGATTGCATTTGATAGTGTTTCTCATGCTTATCATAAGCTTGGCGAAAAAGTCGGAAATGCTTTTTCTGACGGCAATCAGCTGAAGTAATTTGCCAGGAAACCATCTTATTTCTTCATCCTTTATAAAAGAAAAATCACGCAGTCTCTTTCTGAAACTGCGTGATTTCGTTGTATTGTTCACCACATCAAAGAAGTGATATCATCCAGAATGCATCCAGCAGCTTTTACAGCTTTTCCGGCATTTTTGCGAATGTCGTGTTTCTGCTTGGAAGTTGCCTTCGACATCATATAGCATACAGTTCCAACTGTAGCGCCAACAGTGACTCCACGTACAATTGATTTCACGGTCATGGTATAGACTCCTTTCTCACATTCTAATATTGCCATCGGCAAATATAGTATGGGAAGACAAGGTTTGTTTTATCCGTGTATATCTATTCCACATATGGAAAAAAGAGAGGCTTTTATGAAACTTTCGCAATTGAATATCGTTTTGGTAGAACCACAAATTCCGCAAAATACGGGGAATATTTCACGTACCTGTGCAGTAACAGGCGCAAGACTGCACCTTGTCGAGCCGCTGGGATTTACTGTAACAGACAAGCATTTGAAACGAGCTGGCCTGGATTACTGGGATAAGTTAGATTTAACATACTATTCTGACTGGAATGATTTTTGTGAGAAGAATACAGCAGGGGAGTTTTACTTTTTTACAACCAAAGGACGGCATATTCACAGTGACGTGAAATATCCCACCGATAAGCCGGTTTATTTGGTTTTCGGAAGGGAAGATCAGGGATTAAACGAATCCCTCTTGGTTCAGCATCCAGATACTTGCGTTCGGATTCCCATGCGCAATACGCTGCGTAGTTTGAACTTGTCTAATTCCGTTGCGATTGCTGCATATGAAGTACTTCGGCAGTGGGAATATCCGGAGTTGTCCATAGAGGGAAATTTGACAAAGTATACTTGGGAATAATAACAGCAAAAAGGTCAGCGTTTATTACAACTGCTGACCTTTTTTACACTCTAAATATATAACTGCGTTATATATTATCATTGTTGTTTTCATTATGATTGTCACTGTTATCAGAATCGCTATTTGACTTCTTGGAATTGGATGATGTTTCTTTTTCAAAGTGTGCCAACGGAGAACTGTCTGTAGCGTGTTTTAGAATTTGATTAGACAAGTGCGTATAAATCTCTGTGGTGGATGTGCTTGCGTGACCTAAAACTTCTTTTAAGGTAAGCGCATCCACATTGCCGTATTGATACATCAGTGTTGCAGCCGTGTGTCGCAGTTTGTGTGTGGAAAAGCCTTGACCACTCAAATCAGCTTGTGCAAGCGAAGTTTCTACAATTTGCTGAACTCGGCGTTTGCTGATTCGTGTGTGACGTTTACTGAGAAAAACAGCTTTTTCAGAAGAACCTTCCGGAAGCTCTCGTACATTTAGATATGCCTGAAGAGCATTCATGCAAGCCTCATTCAGATAGACCATGCGTTCCTTGTTGCCTTTGCCAAGAACACGCATTTTTGCCTCTTTATAATTGATATCTGTTGTATTCAAGCCGACTAATTCACTAAGACGGATTCCGCAGTTTAGAAACAGTGTCAGAATGCAAAGATCTCGCTCTGGAAATGCAGAATCCATAGATTGCAGCAAATGTTCGCTTTGCTCAAGCGTGAGATACTTTGGCAGCGCCTTTTTTGGTGATGGCAATTCAAGCTGTTCTGTTGGATCCTGCGAAATTACTTTCTGGTGATAACAGAGATACCGAAAGAAACTTCTTAACGCAGAAACCTTTCTGCCACGAGCTCGATCATGATTTTCTCGTTCTTCTGTGACATAATACAAATAATCGTACAGTGTTTGCAGCGTAACAGATTCCAACTCGGAAACCTGCATATCTTTTATGGGGATTTCATGCAGATCATCAATGCTTTGAAACTGCGGATCTCGCATCATCCTCAGATATTTGAGGAACAAGCGAATATCCAAATAGTATTCCTGCACCGTTCGGTTGGAAAGTGCTTTGGTAACGGTAATATATAAAATATAGTCCAGGAAAAAGTCTGGGCATTGTGTGCGGTCAATTTCCAAGAAAAATGGTCACCTCCCGTATTTTGCACTTCCAATTGCGCCAAATTTGTATTTGGTGCAATTGGAAAAGTTTTTGTTTTTGTACTCACCCATTGGATGTAACGTAATTATACCACATTTTCTGGATTTTTTCAAGTGCAGGATTTTTCATGAGGAAAAGTTTCAAAATCATGTAACAATATTCCACGAACATCTGCGGAGAATTGCTTGAACGCATTGAGCCGTTCTAAAGCCAAGCAAAGTTCCAGGCAGTCTACAGCATCAATATGACGATAACGCACATTCTGTTGTAGCTGCTGCACATCTTGTTCGAGATATGTAAAACGATTCCACAAGTATTGATATAACAGATCAATTTCTTTTTGTCGCATTATGTTCACCTAAAGTACTCAATATAGCATCTCCATGAGCTTCAAACTCAGCTTTCAAACGAGAATATTTCGGATTCAGTCGTTTGCCTTTACGAGATTCTGCGATAGTATGTAAAAAGTTGTCAGAACCATATATATCAATATAGGTTTGACAAGCACCGCTTGTTTGTGTAGTAATATATTCGAAAAGCTTGCCAATGTTAAAATCAGACGCAGGCTTTTCAAATATACTTACCTTATCATCATAAGCCACAAAGTCTGCCCAGTAATCAGACATCACAGCACGCCATTTGTTAGAATCATCTGCATTAGGTTCGATATATCGCAAGTACTCATTCAATACGCCAAAAAATTTCTTGTCAATGACATCTTGCAATTGTATAAAACCCCATGCACACTCTTTCCGAATTTGTATTTCAAGACGTACCCAATGCGGTATATCGACTTTTTGTTCCATAGCCTTATCATAAATACGGATATATACATTGCTGGATTTGCTACCGTGATTGACTGAACCACCTTTGTTTCCTTGAATGACCTGCCAATCACGAAACCGTGAAACAAAATGGTTATCCACAGTATCTCGTGACAGTTTAGGTAAATCCAATTTCCCACAAAAATCATCATATGCAACGTCTAATCTTGTGATATTCATTTCCTTTTCCGGATAATGAAACCGTATCAGATCAAAAATCATATCATAGTCGCCATTACCGAACTCTTCAAAAGTCCGACAGCCAGCACCAGACATTTCCACGCAAACTCCCATATCAGACCGCCCATCATAGTGAATGGAAATCCCACAAAAAAACATTCTGAACTGGTAACCATAAAAGCCGGTTTTCACTTCAAAATTTACAGATTCCAGACCAAGCAATGAAACAAGATCTTCTGGTGAATGCACACGACTTGAGAAAGTCAAGTAGTCGTAAATAATACGATTTTGCAAAATCACATCACCCCATGTAGGTTGTACCCCCCTACTAGCCCAGGGGGGTAAGGGGAAACGCTCCCCTTTTCAATTTTTGCATTTAGTTTCCGCCCGTTGCAGCCAGACACAAAAGGACGTAGCAGCCAACGTTCAAAAGCAGGAAAGCAAGCTTTCTCCGCTTTCAAACATTGACAGCTACTCACCTTGATTCCGTGGCGTTTGTTTGTTATCGTTGTACCGTTAAAATAACCCACGAATTAACGGATATACCACCAGCAAAAATAAAATTGCCGCCGGAACAATTGCAAAAAGCCGTAACTTTGGAAATCGCTTTCTATTTGCTGGTATCAGCTCCAAAGATCGAAATTCTCTTTCAATTAGAATAAGGTGCAGATAGTCATCATATTTTTGCAAATCGCCATCTGTCATTTCAACAAGCTGCTTTTTTCCGGAACGCCAAAGGCGATAAACAACCGCTGCATCTTTCCAGTAATCAGCGTCCAACATCAGAACCCCCTATCAACAGCACTATGCCCTGTGACAGTCTGACTGCCGCCGTCGCTACGTCCTGCGGACGCAGTTCCGGGAACAGTCAGACTGTCACGGTCATAAGTATTGTATAATCGTGTATACTTTTTGCGGCACACTATCCAATCTGATCCGATGCACTCCTTTGACGATCCATAAAATCGATTAGCAAGAAAGATAAAATCGGGAAAAAGACCAAAGAGAAGATGTGTAACTCTAGTAGCGTGTTTCACGTTGATATGCTGGTATCTGTATTCCACATTCGCCCTAATTCTGCGGTCAAGGTTATCGATGGACTGCGTGATCAGAATAAAGTTACATTTGAAATGTCGGTGCATAGAAAAAAAGATGTTCCATGGCATACGACCTTTTTCAGACCATTGCCGGCTGTCAAAAAGGACTTGTGCTTCATCGAGAATAAATAACAAAGGATACTTATCTTGTATATGTTGTTCCGCTAACTGCTGCACATTGGCAACATCTTGCCACCAGAGAAAATCATGATAAATATAATATGGATTATCTTTGTAAGCATCTAACATGATATTACTACAAACATAACACTTTGAATTGACATTATGATAAATACGCTCAACAGCGTGCAGGCTCTTGCCGGAACCCGGAAAACCGGTGTACACACTAATCATTTCACCAAAACCTCCTAAAAAATACAGTAATAAGCACGATCCAAACATAGAAAAAAATCAAAACAAAAACAAGCTGCATCTGATGCGATGCAATCCAATCCATCATAACATCCACAATAACACCCCCATTCAATCTACTGCACGAATCCAGCGAAGAACCACAGAAACAGAATAATAAACTGCCAAAGATGACAAAAAAGCAGCCAAAGCCTTGATTAAAAATCCAACCGGGAAAAAATAATTGATATAGCCTAGATAAACAGACAGCGTACCATGCTTTAACTGTAAGATCAAGTCTGTAAACGGATCACCCGGCATAAAATCGCAAATTTTATCCCAGAACTTTTCAACTAAATCATCCATCCAATCCAATATGCCAGACATATTAACGCCCTCCATGTATCAGATATACAGCGACCAGACACAATCCAACTATGATACCGGCACACTCCAGAATGCGAATTACCTCAAAAACTTTAGACCAGTTATCATCGCCGAAATCAATTTTTGCAGACAAAGAGGCAGCTTTGCTTACATCGGCGGAACGTACGCCAGAAAGAATCTTACCAACAGGAATATCAAAAACTGGTGCAACTGGATCAGCAGAAAACGCCGCCAAAACCTGATAAATATCCCAAGGAAGACAAAACGGAAAATATTGAAATAGCGGAAGTTTGTACTTACTCATCTCCGGATCCCAAGTCTTACCCTTAACTACATAAGTAGCTGCGTTAGTGAGATCCTTAGGCACTGCCAGATCCTGCGTCAGACCAACTGCCTTAACTCCTGTAGCTGTTGCCGACACGCCCAGATCAGTAACCACGGTGCCAGCTGTTGTATCTGCAACAACATACGGAGTAACCTTAGCATCCGAAAATACCTTGGACATAGGGACAGTGCCAGCTGCGACACCAGCAACAAGATCATCCACTGTGTCAACGCCAGCACCATCCAAGGCAGCTTGCAGATCTGGTACGCCGTCTTGTGTCTGCACATCTAGCCGCACGCCGGCAGATGTGCCAGCGGACTGACAAAGTTCCTGTGCTGCAGAATAGGTGTAGACTGGGCCGAGAAAATTATCAGATGGCACATAATTACTATAATCAATAGACTTGATATAGTCGGAAAAAGATACATCGGTCATAGACAGATTGACACCCATAGCCGATAAAACAGATAAAAAACACGAAACTTGCTTACTATCAGAAATCAGATTATACCCAAAATCGTTAGAAAAACGCTTAGTGCCAGGAAAACCAAAACCGGAAGACGTTCCATGACCAGAAAACGAAAAGTGTATCCAAAAATGTGATCTTGCAGTAGTCCAATCATAACGGATATTAGAAACATTAGTATACAGGAAATATAAACCGTCAGAGCAGAAAACAATGTATTTATGAGATAAGGCAAAAGCATCAGAAGAAACGTACTTATCAGGAGAAAAGCTATCAATCCAACCATACGATCCATCAGAGCCGTAGACAGGCGATGATTGCGAACCAATGCCATGCAACAATGCATAATCAATATTAACAGAAGATCCATCAGCAGGAAACAGAAAACCGGAATTATTACCCCCAGAACTGCCAGCCCCAACATCCGCAATACCGCTATAATCTTCCGACCAACTATGCACAACATTATCCAGCCAATCCGTCATATCCCCCCACCATGACTGTTCCCAGATCGGCTTCGCATTGCCGCCATCTGTCGGGTCTGTCAACTTATAGAACTGGTCACTAGTCATATTAAGCCAATCAAGCGTAGCATCCTGCACTGACTTATAAGACCCTCCGCCAGAAGACCAGCCGACACCCTGCAAGAGAGAGTCAAACTCCGCCCATTCCAGCCACCCGAAACCACCTGCCGCCGCTACAGGCACAGAAAACCAAGTAGTCACGCAACTAACACCGCCGATCACAACGGCAGATGCAGCCGCTGCAATGCGTTTCACAATTTTTCGCATCCTTAACTCCCCTCTAGTTTTTCATATATTGAAAAACTGAAATAAAAAAGCGTGGAAGTTAGCCAACCTCCACGCCTTACTTGAAAAAATATAAAATGAAATTTGACGATTAAGAACCCTTTTTCATGAGTTTCTTCACAACGCCGATACCGATAGTAACAACAAGCGATGCAGACAAAACAGCAATTGCATACGGCACTACATCGCCGATCACGCCAACTACATCATCAGAAATCGAAGATGCAGAAGTCTTTAACTGAGTGCGGACGGAAGAAACATCAGATTCCGCAGCGAAAGCTGATACACCACCAACAACACACATACAAGCAATTACAGCAGATGCGATCATTGCCTTTGCTTTTGCCTTATGCTTATGCACAAAACCTCTTACCTTGTCCATCATGAGAAACACCCCCTTGTACTTAATCTAGCGGCTGGCCAGCTGCCGCCGAAAATAATATCTTAACACTCCGAAAAGCCAAGCCCAGTAATGACGCCAAAGATGACAAACCAAAACCAAGAGCCAAAGCCTCACCGGCTAAACCCAAGAAATCAATATCAATCATTTCAGCCACCACCAAAAAACAAGACCTATCAAAGTACCGTTAAGCATCAGTATTACAGCAAGTATCCACTGTACCGCTTGCAATTCTTCCGGTGTCATACTTTACAAAGACGAATTTCCGCAAGAACAACCTTGTTCAACTGCGGAATGTAGGAACAAGCAATTTCCTTGCCGCACCAAGCATCAAGATCACGAATAGACGAGATCGCCGGAACAAAAAGCGATGCAATCTGATCTGCCTTTATCTTGATCTGATCGACATGAAAGCCGCCTTGTTCTGAAACGTCCGTACTTTGAAACGGAAGATCAGAAGATACATCCAAGATAAGATTATCATAAGAAATAACTTCTCCTGTATCCGGATTGGTAAAATCACCAGACTTGTGACAATAACCCTGTAAGAAAATTTTCGACATGATACATTACTCCTTTCACATATCTATAAACGGTTTGTTGTTACGCTTACGTTTTGTAACCTCTATGCCTACATTATATCATATCTGCCTACGTTTTGCAAGTCACAAAATTTACAAATTGTAGGCGAAAAAACTGTGCAAAATGATATAATATATAGTAATACAAACCCAAAAAGGAAGTAAAAAAATGTATGTAGAAACATTTGCTCAAAAGCTTGCACAAGCGAGAAAAGATGCCGGATACACACAAAGACAAGTAGCAGAAATTTTAATGATAAGCAAAAGTACAATTGCAAGCTACGAAATCGGAAGAACTCAACCAGATATAGAAACGCTTGGAAAATTAGCTGACTTCTACGAAGTTTCTGCAGATTGGCTCATTGGAACAAAAGGAGCAAAATAAAAGTGAAGTACATTATTTTTATTTTCATTGTTGCAGTCATTATTGTAGTTTTAGCAGCAATCGGCATGAAAGTCGGAAACATTCAAAAGCAGCCAATCGCTGCATATCGAAAAAAATATTTGTTGACCAAGAATGAATATAGTTTCTATCAGAAGATAAAGCCCATTATACAAGAAAAAAATCTAAGAGTATTATGCAAGATCAGACTTGCCGATCTCATAGAGCCAGAACCAAACAAAAACCAAAAAGAATGGTATGCGGCATTTAACCGCATAAAATCAAAGCACATTGATTTTGCAATTGCTACTGAAAACATGAAAGTAATTGTTCTGGTCGAACTACAAGATAACACACACCAAAAATCAGACCGTAAAGAACGAGATGAATTCGTGAACACTGCTGTAACAAGTGCAGGATACACATTACTATCTGTTTATAACAATGCAGATGGATTAAAGCAATTAGAGGAATCATTAAAAAACCAGTAACCAATAAAAAAGCCACTTCCCTTTCAGAAGTGGCTTTTAGTTACCAAAAATTTGTATTTGGTGCAATTGGAAAAGTTTTTGTTTTTGTACTCACCCATTGGATGTAACGTAATTATACCACATTTTCTGGATTTTTTCAAGTGCAGGATTTTTCATGAGGAAAAGTTTCAAAATCATGTAACAATATTCCACGAACATCTGCGGAGAATTGCTTGAACGCATTGAGCCGTTCTAAAGCCAAGCAAAGTTCCAGGCAGTCTACAGCATCAATATGACGATAACGCACATTCTGTTGTAGCTGCTGCACATCTTGTTCGAGATATGTAAAACGATTCCACAAGTATTGATATAACAGATCAATTTCTTTTTGTCGCATTATGTTCACCTAAAGTACTCAATATAGCATCTCCATGAGCTTCAAACTCAGCTTTCAAACGAGAATATTTCGGATTCAGTCGTTTGCCTTTACGAGATTCTGCGATAGTATGTAAAAAGTTGTCAGAACCATATATATCAATATAGGTTTGACAAGCACCGCTTGTTTGTGTAGTAATATATTCGAAAAGCTTGCCAATGTTAAAATCAGACGCAGGCTTTTCAAATATACTTACCTTATCATCATAAGCCACAAAGTCTGCCCAGTAATCAGACATCACAGCACGCCATTTGTTAGAATCATCTGCATTAGGTTCGATATATCGCAAGTACTCATTCAATACGCCAAAAAATTTCTTGTCAATGACATCTTGCAATTGTATAAAACCCCATGCACACTCTTTCCGAATTTGTATTTCAAGACGTACCCAATGCGGTATATCGACTTTTTGTTCCATAGCCTTATCATAAATACGGATATATACATTGCTGGATTTGCTACCGTGATTGACTGAACCACCTTTGTTTCCTTGAATGACCTGCCAATCACGAAACCGTGAAACAAAATGGTTATCCACAGTATCTCGTGACAGTTTAGGTAAATCCAATTTCCCACAAAAATCATCATATGCAACGTCTAATCTTGTGATATTCATTTCCTTTTCCGGATAATGAAACCGTATCAGATCAAAAATCATATCATAGTCGCCATTACCGAACTCTTCAAAAGTCCGACAGCCAGCACCAGACATTTCCACGCAAACTCCCATATCAGACCGCCCATCATAGTGAATGGAAATCCCACAAAAAAACATTCTGAACTGGTAACCATAAAAGCCGGTTTTCACTTCAAAATTTACAGATTCCAGACCAAGCAATGAAACAAGATCTTCTGGTGAATGCACACGACTTGAGAAAGTCAAGTAGTCGTAAATAATACGATTTTGCAAAATCACATCACCCCATGTAGGTTGTACCCCCCTACTAGCCCAGGGGGGTAAGGGGAAACGCTCCCCTTTTCAATTTTTGCATTTAGTTTCCGCCCGTTGCAGCCAGACACAAAAGGACGTAGCAGCCAACGTTCAAAAGCAGGAAAGCAAGCTTTCTCCGCTTTCAAACATTGACAGCTACTCACCTTGATTCCGTGGCGTTTGTTTGTTATCGTTGTACCGTTAAAATAACCCACGAATTAACGGATATACCACCAGCAAAAATAAAATTGCCGCCGGAACAATTGCAAAAAGCCGTAACTTTGGAAATCGCTTTCTATTTGCTGGTATCAGCTCCAAAGATCGAAATTCTCTTTCAATTAGAATAAGGTGCAGATAGTCATCATATTTTTGCAAATCGCCATCTGTCATTTCAACAAGCTGCTTTTTTCCGGAACGCCAAAGGCGATAAACAACCGCTGCATCTTTCCAGTAATCAGCGTCCAACATCAGAACCCCCTATCAACAGCACTATGCCCTGTGACAGTCTGACTGCCGCCGTCGCTACGTCCTGCGGACGCAGTTCCGGGAACAGTCAGACTGTCACGGTCATAAGTATTGTATAATCGTGTATACTTTTTGCGGCACACTATCCAATCTGATCCGATGCACTCCTTTGACGATCCATAAAATCGATTAGCAAGAAAGATAAAATCGGGAAAAAGACCAAAGAGAAGATGTGTAACTCTAGTAGCGTGTTTCACGTTGATATGCTGGTATCTGTATTCCACATTCGCCCTAATTCTGCGGTCAAGGTTATCGATGGACTGCGTGATCAGAATAAAGTTACATTTGAAATGTCGGTGCATAGAAAAAAAGATGTTCCATGGCATACGACCTTTTTCAGACCATTGCCGGCTGTCAAAAAGGACTTGTGCTTCATCGAGAATAAATAACAAAGGATACTTATCTTGTATATGTTGTTCCGCTAACTGCTGCACATTGGCAACATCTTGCCACCAGAGAAAATCATGATAAATATAATATGGATTATCTTTGTAAGCATCTAACATGATATTACTACAAACATAACACTTTGAATTGACATTATGATAAATACGCTCAACAGCGTGCAGGCTCTTGCCGGAACCCGGAAAACCGGTGTACACACTAATCATTTCACCAAAACCTCCTAAAAAATACAGTAATAAGCACGATCCAAACATAGAAAAAAATCAAAACAAAAACAAGCTGCATCTGATGCGATGCAATCCAATCCATCATAACATCCACAATAACACCCCCATTCAATCTACTGCACGAATCCAGCGAAGAACCACAGAAACAGAATAATAAACTGCCAAAGATGACAAAAAAGCAGCCAAAGCCTTGATTAAAAATCCAACCGGGAAAAAATAATTGATATAGCCTAGATAAACAGACAGCGTACCATGCTTTAACTGTAAGATCAAGTCTGTAAACGGATCACCCGGCATAAAATCGCAAATTTTATCCCAGAACTTTTCAACTAAATCATCCATCCAATCCAATATGCCAGACATATTAACGCCCTCCATGTATCAGATATACAGCGACCAGACACAATCCAACTATGATACCGGCACACTCCAGAATGCGAATTACCTCAAAAACTTTAGACCAGTTATCATCGCCGAAATCAATTTTTGCAGACAAAGAGGCAGCTTTGCTTACATCGGCGGAACGTACGCCAGAAAGAATCTTACCAACAGGAATATCAAAAACTGGTGCAACTGGATCAGCAGAAAACGCCGCCAAAACCTGATAAATATCCCAAGGAAGACAAAACGGAAAATATTGAAATAGCGGAAGTTTGTACTTACTCATCTCCGGATCCCAAGTCTTACCCTTAACTACATAAGTAGCTGCGTTAGTGAGATCCTTAGGCACTGCCAGATCCTGCGTCAGACCAACTGCCTTAACTCCTGTAGCTGTTGCCGACACGCCCAGATCAGTAACCACGGTGCCAGCTGTTGTATCTGCAACAACATACGGAGTAACCTTAGCATCCGAAAATACCTTGGACATAGGGACAGTGCCAGCTGCGACACCAGCAACAAGATCATCCACTGTGTCAACGCCAGCACCATCCAAGGCAGCTTGCAGATCTGGTACGCCGTCTTGTGTCTGCACATCTAGCCGCACGCCGGCAGATGTGCCAGCGGACTGACAAAGTTCCTGTGCTGCAGAATAGGTGTAGACTGGGCCGAGAAAATTATCAGATGGCACATAATTACTATAATCAATAGACTTGATATAGTCGGAAAAAGATACATCGGTCATAGACAGATTGACACCCATAGCCGATAAAACAGATAAAAAACACGAAACTTGCTTACTATCAGAAATCAGATTATACCCAAAATCGTTAGAAAAACGCTTAGTGCCAGGAAAACCAAAACCGGAAGACGTTCCATGACCAGAAAACGAAAAGTGTATCCAAAAATGTGATCTTGCAGTAGTCCAATCATAACGGATATTAGAAACATTAGTATACAGGAAATATAAACCGTCAGAGCAGAAAACAATGTATTTATGAGATAAGGCAAAAGCATCAGAAGAAACGTACTTATCAGGAGAAAAGCTATCAATCCAACCATACGATCCATCAGAGCCGTAGACAGGCGATGATTGCGAACCAATGCCATGCAACAATGCATAATCAATATTAACAGAAGATCCATCAGCAGGAAACAGAAAACCGGAATTATTACCCCCAGAACTGCCAGCCCCAACATCCGCAATACCGCTATAATCTTCCGACCAACTATGCACAACATTATCCAGCCAATCCGTCATATCCCCCCACCATGACTGTTCCCAGATCGGCTTCGCATTGCCGCCATCTGTCGGGTCTGTCAACTTATAGAACTGGTCACTAGTCATATTAAGCCAATCAAGCGTAGCATCCTGCACTGACTTATAAGACCCTCCGCCAGAAGACCAGCCGACACCCTGCAAGAGAGAGTCAAACTCCGCCCATTCCAGCCACCCGAAACCACCTGCCGCCGCTACAGGCACAGAAAACCAAGTAGTCACGCAACTAACACCGCCGATCACAACGGCAGATGCAGCCGCTGCAATGCGTTTCACAATTTTTCGCATCCTTAACTCCCCTCTAGTTTTTCATATATTGAAAAACTGAAATAAAAAAGCGTGGAAGTTAGCCAACCTCCACGCCTTACTTGAAAAAATATAAAATGAAATTTGACGATTAAGAACCCTTTTTCATGAGTTTCTTCACAACGCCGATACCGATAGTAACAACAAGCGATGCAGACAAAACAGCAATTGCATACGGCACTACATCGCCGATCACGCCAACTACATCATCAGAAATCGAAGATGCAGAAGTCTTTAACTGAGTGCGGACGGAAGAAACATCAGATTCCGCAGCGAAAGCTGATACACCACCAACAACACACATACAAGCAATTACAGCAGATGCGATCATTGCCTTTGCTTTTGCCTTATGCTTATGCACAAAACCTCTTACCTTGTCCATCATGAGAAACACCCCCTTGTACTTAATCTAGCGGCTGGCCAGCTGCCGCCGAAAATAATATCTTAACACTCCGAAAAGCCAAGCCCAGTAATGACGCCAAAGATGACAAACCAAAACCAAGAGCCAAAGCCTCACCGGCTAAACCCAAGAAATCAATATCAATCATTTCAGCCACCACCAAAAAACAAGACCTATCAAAGTACCGTTAAGCATCAGTATTACAGCAAGTATCCACTGTACCGCTTGCAATTCTTCCGGTGTCATACTTTACAAAGACGAATTTCCGCAAGAACAACCTTGTTCAACTGCGGAATGTAGGAACAAGCAATTTCCTTGCCGCACCAAGCATCAAGATCACGAATAGACGAGATCGCCGGAACAAAAAGCGATGCAATCTGATCTGCCTTTATCTTGATCTGATCGACATGAAAGCCGCCTTGTTCTGAAACGTCCGTACTTTGAAACGGAAGATCAGAAGATACATCCAAGATAAGATTATCATAAGAAATAACTTCTCCTGTATCCGGATTGGTAAAATCACCAGACTTGTGACAATAACCCTGTAAGAAAATTTTCGACATGATACATTACTCCTTTCACATATCTATAAACGGTTTGTTGTTACGCTTACGTTTTGTAACCTCTATGCCTACATTATATCATATCTGCCTACGTTTTGCAAGTCACAAAATTTACAAATTGTAGGCGAAAAAACTGTGCAAAATGATATAATATATAGTAATACAAACCCAAAAAGGAAGTAAAAAAATGTATGTAGAAACATTTGCTCAAAAGCTTGCACAAGCGAGAAAAGATGCCGGATACACACAAAGACAAGTAGCAGAAATTTTAATGATAAGCAAAAGTACAATTGCAAGCTACGAAATCGGAAGAACTCAACCAGATATAGAAACGCTTGGAAAATTAGCTGACTTCTACGAAGTTTCTGCAGATTGGCTCATTGGAACAAAAGGAGCAAAATAAAAGTGAAGTACATTATTTTTATTTTCATTGTTGCAGTCATTATTGTAGTTTTAGCAGCAATCGGCATGAAAGTCGGAAACATTCAAAAGCAGCCAATCGCTGCATATCGAAAAAAATATTTGTTGACCAAGAATGAATATAGTTTCTATCAGAAGATAAAGCCCATTATACAAGAAAAAAATCTAAGAGTATTATGCAAGATCAGACTTGCCGATCTCATAGAGCCAGAACCAAACAAAAACCAAAAAGAATGGTATGCGGCATTTAACCGCATAAAATCAAAGCACATTGATTTTGCAATTGCTACTGAAAACATGAAAGTAATTGTTCTGGTCGAACTACAAGATAACACACACCAAAAATCAGACCGTAAAGAACGAGATGAATTCGTGAACACTGCTGTAACAAGTGCAGGATACACATTACTATCTGTTTATAACAATGCAGATGGATTAAAGCAATTAGAGGAATCATTAAAAAACCAGTAACCAATAAAAAAGCCACTTCCCTTTCAGAAGTGGCTTTTAGTTACCAAAAATTTGTATTTGGTGCAATTGGATAATGAGGTCTCCTATCGTTAAGATTGCATAGATTGTATCACTTGCTCTGCGCATCGAATTCCATCCACCGCAGCTGACGTGATACCGCCGGCATATCCTGCACCTTCTCCGCAAGGATATAGTCCGGTCAGCGATACTGACTCACAGGTTTCGTTTCTGACAATACGCACCGGCGATGAACTACGACTTTCGATGCCGGTTAAAACTGCATCTGACATTGCAAAGCCATGAATTTTCGAGTCCATGGCTGGGATTCCAAGCCGCAGTGTTTCAGTGATAAATTTTGGTAAATATTCATCTGGTGAGATCCATGTTACACCAGGTTGATACGTTGGCGTGACGTTTCCACATCCTGTGGCGGAATGTTTTTGCAAAAAGTCACCGACGCAGCAAGTTGGTGCATAGTAATTGCCGCCGCCGGCTTGAAATGCAGATTCTTCCAGCTTTCTCTGAAAATACATACCTGCCAATGGATGTGAATCTTGCAGTTCTGCGGATGAAATCCCAACAAGCAAGGCGCTGTTTGCATTTTTGCCGTCTCTAGCATAGTTACTCATGCCGTTTACCACCAGTCGATTTTGCTCAGAGGCTGCGGCTACCACCTCACCACCTGGACACATACAAAATGTGTACAAACTATGTTTATTGGAAAGGTGAACTGCGAGCTTATAATCTGCCTGGGGGAGTTCGTCAGAAAGCACTTCCCTGCCGTACATGGCGTAATTCAGCCAGTTTTGCGGATGTTCAATACGCATTCCGACAGCAAAATTTTTCTGTATCAGTGAAATGCTTGTGTTGTACAGCATCTCAAAGACATCTCTGGCACTGTGACCTACTGCGAGAATGCAGTGGGATGTAGAAATTTCAAAAAGTTCTCCATCCTTTTCATAATAAATGGCAGTGAGCTTATGATCTTTCTGGGCAAATTTTTGCATTCGGGCTTGAAAATGAATCTCGCCGCCGTATTTTATGATTTCCTTTCGGATTTCACGGACAATATGCACCAGTTTATCTGTCCCAATGTGTGGTTTTGCCAGATATAAAATTTCTTCCGGAGCGCCAAATGCAACAAAATTTTGCAGGACATAACGAATTCGAAAATCCTTGATGCCGGTCGTTAGTTTCCCATCTGAAAATGTGCCTGCGCCGCCTTCTCCGAATTGAATATTGCTCTCTGTAGAGAGTTTTCCGGTTTGACGAAACAGGGCAACGTCTTTTTGACGCTGTTCCACGCAAGAACCCCTTTCCAGGACGATCGGACGTAATCCTGCCCTTGCCAAAATCAGTGCAGCAAACATTCCTGCCGGACCAAATCCGACAACAACAGGCCTTTCTGCTGTGGATGAATTGCACTTTGGAATGGTGTAGTGATAAGGCGTATAAGTTTGAAGATCTTTGTCCTTTGCGATCTGCTTTTGCAGCTTGTCTTCGTTTGCAACTTGCAGTGCAACGGTTAGAATCACTGTGATTTTAGGCTTTTTTCTGGCATCAATTGACTTTTTTAGGTATGTGATAGACTGAATATCCTTTTTTGATACCTTTAGACGCTCCGCAATCTTTTGTCTCAACTGCTCTTGCGCAAAATTCAGCGGCATAGATAAATTGGTTAGCTTAATCAATGGTTTTCACCTCGTTTCTGTATAACATATTCAGCGGCATTTTTTCCGGCAAACTGCCCCGACTGCCATGCCCAATTCAAGTTGTAGCCGCCGCAGTCTCCATGAAGATCTAAAATCTCACCGGCAAAAAATAACCCTTCCATCATTTTTGACTGTAGTGTATCATCTGTTTCGTTCGCAGAAATGCCGCCTGCGGTAACCTGCGACTCGGACCATCCGCCACGAGAAAGCACAGGAAACTTCCAAGACAGAATGTTTTCTGCAACTTGTTCTAGCTGTGACTGTGTAATCTGATAAACAGGATTTTCCAAAGATGCAGTAATTCCTGCGGCTCGAAGTAACTGTATGCCGACCTTTTTCGGAAAAAGTCCGGATAACCAGTCTTCCTGTTTCCAGTTTGCACGAATGCCATAAAGTTCCCATAAAATTGACTCAATTTTTTGAGGCGCAATATTGGGAAGAAGGCGCAGGGAAAGCATTGCCGGTTCTTCCTTGCAGCATCGGGCAGATAGATTCATGACGCAAATCCCGGAGATCGTGCGTTCTGTAAACTGCACTTCTCCTGTGTCTTTTGCCAGAACTGTTCCGCTTTCAGAAACTGCACTGACTTCCGCAGGAATTCGGATTCCTTTTAGCGGATGAACAAGTTTTGGTTCTGTATAAAATGGAACAAGAGCCGGTTTGGTTGGCACAGTCGTGTGTCCGAGTTGTTCCAGCCAGGAGAAAGCCGACCCGTCAGAGCCTGTTTTCGGCGCAGCGAATCCACCGACCGCCAAAATAACCGCAGATGCAGGATACACACCTTGTGTCGTTTTTACTTCTAAAACATTTTCCGATTTTTGCAGTGCGGTAACATCGCAGTCACAGACAATGGAAACACCGAGCTGCTGTGCGGTAAAGCGAATGGCATCCAATACACTGGTAGCTTGATTGGACAATGGATAGAGCCTGCCATCGGTTTCATGCCGGGAAAGCAATCCCATATTCTGAAAAAATATTTCTGCTGATTGCGTGTCAGAGAATATCTTTTTACATTGTTCTGCAAATGAACCGTGATAGTGTTCTAAATCTTGATTGGTGTTTCCAAGATTGCAGCGACCATTTCCGGTTGCAAGAATCTTTTTTCCGACTCGTGCATTTCGTTCCAGAATTGTGACGGAAATCTCCGGGTAAAGTTGCTTTGCTGCAACAGCGGCGGCGAGGCCTGAGGCTCCGCCGCCGATTATCATAAGATCTGTTGTGTATGTCTGCATATTTCGCTTAGTTTTTGATGCTGTGCATCGGCGCAGGAATTCTGCCGCCACGAGCAATAAACTTTTCAGCCGATTTGCGCTTTACGGGCATAACCGGAGCGCTGCCGAACAGCCCGCCAAATTCCAGCATATCGCCTTCCTTGAGGCCGATTGCAGGAATCAGACGAACTGCGGTTGTCTTATTATTGACCATACCGATTGCCATCTCATCTGCAATGATAGCAGAAATGGTAGATGCCTCAATATCGCCTGGAACAGCAATCATATCCAGACCAACGGAGCATACAGAAGTCATTGCCTCCAGCTTCGTCAAAGTCAGTGTGCCGTCTACTGCGGCGTCGATCATGCCAGCATCTTCTGAAACTGGAATGAATGCTCCGGAGAGTCCGCCGACGTTGGAGGATGCCATGACACCGCCCTTCTTGACAGCGTCATTCAGCAGAGCCAGAGCAGCTGTTGTGCCGTGTGTGCCGCAGGTTTCCAGACCCATTGCCTCCAGAATATGCGCAACGCTGTCGCCGACAGCCGGTGTAGGTGCCAGAGAAAGGTCTACGATACCGAAAGGAACACCCAGCATCTGAGATGCCTTTGCGCCAACCAGCTGACCCATTCGCGTGATCTTGAATGCAGTTTTCTTGATGATATCTGCAATCTGGTCGATAGACGCGTCCGGATACTTGGATACGGTAGAACGTACAACGCCAGGGCCGGAAACGCCTACGTTGATAACGCAGTCCGGTTCGCCGACACCGTGGAATGCACCAGCCATAAACGGATTGTCTTCCGGCGCATTGCAGAAAATAACCAGCTTAGACGGACCGACACACTGACGGTCTGCTGTCAGCTTTGCGGATTCCAGTACAATGTCGCCCATGATGCGGACAGCGTCCATGTTGATACCGCTTCTGGTAGAACCAACATTGACAGAAGAGCAAAGTCTGGTGGTGACATCCAGAGCCTCCGGGATGGAGCGGATCAGTTCCAGATCACCGGCGCTGAATCCCTTGTGTACCAGTGCAGAGTAACCGCCGACAAAGTTGACGCCGCAGGTTTCAGCTGCTCTTTGCAGTGCCTTTGCGAATTTTACCGGATTGTCTTTCGGGCAGGCAGCAGCCAGCATTGCAATCGGGGTAACAGAAATTCGCTTGTTGATGATCGGGATGCCGTATTCTTTTTCAATTTTTTCACCGGTTTCTACCAGCTTTTCTGCCTTTCGGGTGATTTTGTCGTAGACCTTGTCACACGCCTTGTTGATGTCAGGGTCAATACAGTCCAGCAGAGAAATACCCATAGTTGTGGTACGAATGTCCAGACATTCATCCTGGATCATCCGAATTGTTTCCAGGATATCTCCTGCGTTAAACATAGTACTATTCATAATTCTTCTCCTGCGTTTCAGTTATTAGATACGGTGCATTGCGTTGAAAATATCTTCGTGCATTGTGTGGATGGACAAGCCCAGTGTCTCGCCCAGTCCATTGAGTTCGTCGCTCAGCTGAGTGAAATCAGTTGTCATTCCGGTGATATCTACCATCATAATCATAGCAAACATATCCTGAAGTACGCTCTGTGTTACTTCCAGAACGTTTGCCTCATATTTTGCGCATACGCCGCTTACCTTGTGCAGAATGCCTACATTGTCCTTACCGATTACTGTGATTACAGCACGCATAATAAAATAATCCTCCAATTGATTTGTTTGTGTATTTGCTTACTTTGCAAGCAGCTTTTTCATGCGGTCCATTGCTTCCTTTGTCTTGTCTCTGTCTCCGAATGCAGTCAGTCGGAACCAGCCTTCTCCGTTCTTGCCAAAGCCCTCGCCCGGTGTGCCGACAACAGCAGCTTCGTGGAGCAGATAGTCAAAGAATTCCCAGCTCTTCATGCCGTTTGGGCATTTCAGCCAAATATACGGGGAGTTTTTGCCGCCGGTGTATTCGATTCCCAGTTCTTCCATTGTCTTTGCAATGATTGCAGCATTTTCCTGGTAATACGCAATGTTCTTTCGAATCTGTTTCTGTCCTTCTTCTGTGAAAACAGCAGCAGCAGCGCACTGTACCGGATAAGAAACGCCGTTGAACTTGCTTCCCTGTCTTCTGCCCCAGATCTGTGCGATGCTGACATCTGTTCCGTCAGATGCAATTACGTGCAGAGCAGTCGGAATGATTGTGTAACCGCAGCGCATACCAGTAAAACCGGCAGTTTTGGACAGCGAGCACATTTCAATAGCGCATTCCTTTGCGCCTTCTACTTCATAAATGCTGTGCGGAACATCCGGATCAGTAATGAATGCCTCATATGCAGCATCGAAGATAATGATTGCTTTGTTTGCCTTTGCGTAAGCGATCCATTCTTTCAGCTGGTCTCTGGTATATGCAGAACCGGTCGGGTTGTTCGGCGAGCAGAGGTAGATCAGATCAGCGTGAACCTCCGGATTCGGCATTGCCGCAAAACCGTTGGACTCGTCAGAATCTGCATAAATCACAGTTCTGCCGTTCATCTTGTTTGAATCTACATAAACCGGATATGCCGGATCTGTAATCAGAACGATGTTATCATCACCGAAGATATCTACAATGTTGCCGCAGTCGCTTTTAGCGCCGTCATTGACACGTATCTCATCCAGTTCCAGAGAAACGCCGAACTTTTCATAGTATCCTGCAATTGCCTTTTTCAGGAAATCATAACCGGAACCGCTGTCCTCATAACCACGGAATGTCTCTTTAACTCCCATTTCGTCAGCGCCTTTTTTCATTGCCTCAACGCAGACCGGTGCAATTGGCAGCGTAACGTCACCGATACCCATACGGATCAGCGGTGCATCCGGATTCTCTGCCATGAAAGCATTGACTTTCTTGGCAATGTTGATGAACAGATAGTTCTTTTCCAGCTTCAGAAAATTTTCATTGATCGTTGGCATTTGACATACTCCTTTTCATATGGTAAAAATAAATAACAGATACAAAATTAAAGCTTGGGGTACTCCATTTTCCCCTCAAATACATAGGTAGCAGGACCGATCATGGTGACTGTTTCGTCTTCATGGTAGATGATGCGCAGATCGCCGCCACGCAGATGTACCAGGATTTCTTCTTCCTTCTTGCAATAACCGTTGAGAACTGCTGCAACAACAGTAGCGCAGGTGCCGGTTCCGCAGGCAAATGTCTCACCGCTGCCCCGTTCCCATACACGCATCTGCAGCGTGTGATCGTCGATTACACGTACAAATTCTGTGTTGACACGATCCGGGAAAAGCGGATGATGTTCAAAAGACGGTCCGATTTTTTCCAGGTCGAGAGAATCCACATCCGGCAGGAAAACAATTGCATGCGGGTTCCCCATCGAAACGCACGTCATAGCATATTCTTTTCCGTCAACAGTGACCGGCTGTGCAATGAATCGATCCAGATCGGAATTTACCGGGATATCTTTCGGGACAAGAATTGCTTTTCCCATGTCCACTTTTACGCTTTCGATCTTGTTGTCAGCACCGGGATACAGTGTCAGATACTTGATGCCGGAATTGGTTTCCAGCGATATCTCGGTTTTATCGGTCATGCCCATATCATAGACGTACTTGCCGATACATCTGGTGGCATTGCCGCACATCATTGCCTCAGAACCGTCAGCGTTGAAAATACGCATCCGGAAGTCCGCAACCTCAGAAGGCAAAATAAGTACCAGACCATCCGAACCGACGCCGAATCGGACATCACTCAAAAAAATGGATAGCTTTTCGGGATCGGTAACGGTTTCCTGAAAACAGTTGATGTAAATGTAGTCGTTGCCAATGCCGTGCATCTTTGAAAAAGTCAGCATATGAATCCTCCCTACGCAAAAAAGCAGCCTTGTTTTCACAAGAAAATGCTCCTCAGACAAATATCACATTCTATTATACCGAAAAACCGAAAAAAAATCAAGCATATCCGGAAAAAATTTTCAAATTCGGTTTTTTTACGCTTTCCGGGCAGAAAAGCCTTGCAAAGCAAAAGAAATTGTGCTATAATAAAAAATGTGTAAATTTACGCAGGTTCTGTGAAGTTGTATTTCACAGCGTTCCTGTAATTTCAGCAATAGAAATGAGGGTCAAGATTGGATTTACAGATGATTGCCTATTTGGCAGAACTGGGAAAACTTCATTTTACAGAAGATGAAATGAAGCAGATGGCATCTGAAATGACAAGCATCATTGAAATCATGGACACTGTAAAGGAAATTGATATTCAGTATGATGCGTATGCCGACAATAAAAATGTTTATCTAAACGATTTGCGAGAGGACATCAAGGCGGATAGCTTCCCGACAGAAAAGATTCTGCAAAATGCTGTGAATGACGAGAATTGCTTTGTCGTTCCGAAGGTTGTAGAATAATTACTATAAAAAAAAGGAGGCATTCGTCTGCGGGCGAATGAGTAAAACATATGGATCTTACGCAACAAACTATCGGAAAACTGCGTCAGATGCTGGACAGAAAAGAAGTTTCTGCGCCGGAACTGACAAAGGCTTATCTGGATCGGATAGCAGCTTATGATAAAACGATTCAGAGTTATATTACTGTAACAGCAGAACGTGCCATGGCAGATGCAGATGCTGCGCAGAAAAAGATTGATGCCGGAAATGCAGGTGTACTTTGCGGCATCCCTATGGCAATCAAAGACAACATTTGTACAGACGGCATTAAAACCACCTGTGCCTCGAAGATGCTGGAAAACTTTATCCCGCCGTATAATGCAACGGTTATGGAAAAGCTGATGGCACAGAATGTGGTTATGCTCGGCAAGGCAAGCATGGATGAATTTGCAATGGGCGGTTCTACACAGACCTCTGCATTTGCAAAGACACGCAATCCGTTTAACACAGAGTGTGTACCGGGCGGTTCTTCCGGCGGTTCTGCGGCGAGCGTATCTGCATCTCTGGCTGCGGCTGCCCTTGGCTCTGATACCGGCGGTTCGATTCGTCAGCCGGCTGCATTTTGCGGTGTGACTGGTCTGAAACCGACATACGGCAGAGTTTCCCGTTATGGTCTGGTCGCATTTGCATCTTCCCTGGATCAGATCGGACCGATTGCCAAGAATGCACAGGATTGTGCATGGATTTTGAATGCGGTTGCAGGATTCGATCCGCATGACGGAACTTCATCCAAGCGTCCGGTAGAAGACTATACAGCAAAGCTGGGAAAAGATATCAAGGGACTGAAAATTGCGATCCCGAAGGAATTCTATACAGAGGGTATCGACGAAGATGTGCGGAACGCAGTAATGCAGGCAGCAAAGACCTATGAAAAGATGGGCGCTGAACTGGTAGAATGCAGTATGCCCAGCTTGAAATATGCAGTTGCTGCATATTATCTGATTGCATCCGCAGAGGCGTCTTCGAACCTGTCAAGATATGACGGCATCAAGTACGGTCACCGTAGCAAGGTCGGCGACACCTTCCAGGAACTGATCTGCAACTCCCGCAGTGAGGGATTCGGCAGCGAAGTAAAGCGCCGTATTCTTCTGGGCAACTATGCGCTTTCCAGCGGTTACTACGATGCTTATTATGGAAAGGCAATGGCACTGAAACAGCGCATTTCCGCAGAATATGCACACATTTTTGAAACCTGCGATGTGATTCTGACACCGACAACACCGTCTGTTGCTTATGGTGTACATGAGAATGTTTCCGACCCTGTCAAAATGTATCAGGCAGATATCTGCACCGTTACTGTCAACATCGCTTCCCTGCCGGCTATTTCTACACCGTGCGGCTACAATGCAGACGGTATGCCGATCGGTATGTCGATTGTCGGAAAGCAGTTTGACGAGGCAACGATTTTGCAGGTCGCTGATGCGTTCGAGCAGCAGTTCCAGACTGCTGTCCCGGTATTGAAATAAGGAGGTCAAAGTTACATCATGTCATCATATATTCCTGTTATTGGTCTTGAGATCCATGCAGAACTTTTGACAAAGTCTAAGGTTTTCTGTACTTGCAGCGCAGAATTTGGCGGAAGCCAGAATTCCCGCTGCTGCCCGGTATGCACGGGTATGCCCGGAACCCTGCCGGTTATCAATCAGACAGCGGTTGAATACGCTGTAAAAGCAGGTATGGCGCTTGGCTGCGATATCAGCAAGTTTTCTGTATTTGACCGAAAGAATTATTTCTATCCGGACTTGCCGAAAGCATATCAGATCTCTCAGCTGTATTATCCGCTGTGCTTAGAGGGTAAAGTTGCAATTGATACGCCGGATGGACAGAAATACATCCGCATCAACCATATTCATCTGGAAGAAGATGCCGGTAAGCTGGTACACGATGATTTCAATGCAGTTTCTCTGGCAGACTATAACCGCTGCGGTATTCCCCTGGTGGAAATTGTAACGGAGCCGGATATTTCTTCTGCGGAAGAGGCAAAGGCATTCATTGAAAAAGTTATGTTGTTGTTGCAGTACGCAGGTGTCAGCGACTGTAAAATGGAGGAGGGTTCCCTTCGCTGTGATGTCAATGTGTCTATCATGCGTCCTGGCGATAAGGAACTGGGAACACGTGCTGAGATCAAAAACATGAACTCTCTGAAGTCCATCACTCGTGCGATCAACTATGAGATCAAGCGTCAGTCCAGACTGCTGGATGCCGGGAAAAAAGTTGTTCAGGAAACACGCCGTTTTAATGAAAACAAGGGTGAGACTTCTTCTATGAGAAGTAAGGAAAATGCTCACGATTACCGCTATTTCCCGGAGCCGGATATCCTGCAGGTAAACTTTACAGACGAAATGCTGGATTCCATTAAAAATATGCTGCCGGAGCTGCCGTATAAGCGGATGGAGCGGTATATGAAGGACTATGGCCTGTCCAAAACAGATGCACAGATTCTGATTAACCAGAAGAGCGTTTCTGATTTCTATGATGCGGCTGTTTCTGCTTATAATGCGCCGAAGAGCATTGCAAACTTTATTATCGTGGAATTGCTGCGCCGTGTGAATCTGGGTGAAGTTTCTATGACAGCACTCCCCTTCTCGGCAGCGGAATTTGCAGAACTGGTGAAAATGTCGGATACAGAGCAGGTATCGAAGAACGATGCAAAGAAGATCCTCCGTCAAATGATCGAAACCGGAAAGGATGCAAAAACAATTGCAGAAGAATCCGGTATGCTTATTGTAAACGATACCAAGAAAGCAGAAGAAGTTATCGGAAAGATTCTGGCAGATAATATAGAGGCAGTTGCCCAGTATCAGAGCGGCGAGAAAAAGGTATTCGGATTCTTGATGGGTCAGTGTACCAAATCCCTTCGTGGTGTCTGCACCCCGGGAGCAATTAAGGAATTGCTGGAGACAAAACTGGCTGAGGCAAAGCCGTCTGCTGACGAAGAAACCAAAAATGCGAAAACCGATGCAGCAGAAGAAACTCGTGAAGTAGACTGCACACCGTTCTCTAACCCGAATCAGTATGTTCCGGGAAGAAAAGATGGTATAACACAGATCGGCACAGATTACCTTCTGCATGAGTTTGATTTTTCTGATGCGGCAGACCATGTCGGAGAAGAAATTTCGCTCCGTGCGTGTGTGCATAAAATTCGTCAGATGAGTGGATTTGCGTTTATCATTCTGCGTACTGGACGCTATCTGATCCAGTCGCTGTATGTTCCGGAACAGTGCAAGGATTCTATCACAGGGCTGCGTGAGGGCAACTTTGTCTGGGTACGTGGTAAGGTGACAAAGAATGAAAAGGCAGTCGGCGGCGTAGAACTTCAGTTGTCCGAACTGGAAATGATTGCAAACTGCAATGAGGAATATCCGCTGAAGGTTTCCAACAAGAAACTGGGCTGTGCGCTGGATATCAATCTGGATAACCGTTCTGTAGCACTGCGTAACATCTATGAGCGTGCGATTTTCAAGATCCAGGAAGGCGTTGTCGGCGGTTTCCGGGAGTTCTTGATTGGACAGGGCTTTACAGAAATTCATACGCCGAAAATTGTTGCACAGGGCGCAGAAGGCGGCGCAAACATTTTCCATCTGGAATATTTTGATAAGCCTGCGTTCTTAAACCAGTCTCCGCAGTTCTATAAGCAGACTGCTGTGGCATTCTTCGACCGTGTTTTTGAGATTGCTCCGGTATATCGTGCAGAAAAGCACGCAACTTCCCGTCATATCAACGAGTACATCGGTCTGGACTTTGAAATGGGCTATATCGACAGTATGTACGATGTAATGGCAATGGAAACTGCCTGCCTGCGTTATGTGATGGAATATCTGAAAAAGCATTATGCGTATGAACTGGAACTTCTGGAAGCTGATGTTCCGGTGATTAAGGAAATTCCGTGTGTCACCTTGCTGGAGGCTAAGGAAATTCTTGGAAATAAAGGCTCTAAGAACAAGCTTGACCTGGAACCGGAAGATGAAGTGGCAATTTGCGAATATGCCAAAAAGACATTTGACAGTGACTTTATTTTTGTTACCCACTTCCCGTCTTCTAAACCGCCGTTCTATGCAATGAATTCCCGTGAGGATTCCCGTTTGGCATACAAGTTTGACTTGTTGTTCCGTGGACTGGAAATCACAAGCGGCGGACAGCGTATCCATGATTATCAGGAACAGCTGGATAAGATGCACGCACAGGGACTTGATCCTGAGGACTTCAAGTACTATCTGGAGGCACACAAGTATGGACTGCCGCCGCACGGTGGCCTTGGCATTGGCTTGGAGCGTCTGGTTATGAAACTGCTTGGTCTGTCGAATGTTCGTCAGGCAAGTATGTTCCCGAGAGACATCAATCGTCTCCTGCCGTAAGCTTTTTGAAGAAACGATCCGCAATTTTATCAAAAACGCACACAAGTAACGCTTTGTGTGCGTTTTCTGTATAGGAGGGTTAGATCTGTATGGATGATAAGGAATTTTACTTAGATGCAATTCGTGACGTTGTTCCGGAACATAAAGAAGAACAGATACAAGATGTATTCTATTCTTTTTTAGAGTTGGAGCATCTTTATGATTCTGCCATTGAACTGGTAAAAGCACAGCTGAACATTTTTGATAATGAATTCAGTATGCGTTTTCAGCGGAATCCCATTCACAACATTGAAAGCAGAATTAAAACGCCGCAGAGTATTGTGGGAAAATTACAGCGAAAAGAGATGCCTGTGACACCGGAAAGTGCCAGAAACAATTTGACAGATATTGCAGGTGTTCGGGTCATATGCTGCTATATTGACGATATCTATGCAATTGCAGACCTTCTGACAGATCACAGCGCTTTTCAGCTCCGGAAAATCAAGGATTATATCAAGCATCCAAAGCCAAACGGATACCGGAGTTTTCACATGATTTTGGATGTTCCGGTGTATATGTCAAACGGAAAAGAAATTGCACCGGTTGAGATTCAGATCCGTACCATTGCAATGGACTTTTGGGCAAGTCTGGAACATCAGCTACGGTATAAATCGACTGGTGATTCGAAAATTGCAGAATCTTTGACCGGAGAACTGAAAGACTGCTCAGAGACGATTGCGGATATCGATCAGAAAATGCAGGATATGTTCAAAAAGATCAATTTGCTTTGATGTACCGGCAACTATCTAAAAAAGACGTTTCACAAATTTAAGCTTGTGAAACGTCTTTTTTCTATATGGGAAACCCATCGTATTTTTATTTATGATCTAATGCACTCAGCATCGTGGAAACAATATTTGAAGTAGAAACTTCTCCGGAAACTCGATCCTCAATTACAACACAAAATGCGATTGGCAAACTGCTGTCATCGTTGAATCCAACAAGAAGAGAGTTTTCAGATGCGCCGTTCTGCACTTGTGCAGTACCGCTTTTCACACCGACTGGATAGCCAATATCACTGTATCGGTCTTGTCCGTTTTGCCGCATGATTTGCTTGATCTCACCGGCAACTTCCGCAGAAAAGATTGTGTCTCCGTAAGAGGTTTTCGCAGAATAGTTTGTGCTTCCGGTTACATTTGTCGTGTGATCGATCAGATACGGCATTGTTGTTTTTCCTGTTGCGTTGGCAATTGCGCTTTCCCAAAGCATCATTTGCAGTGGGCTGGCAAGTGCCTCACTCTGTCCCATGCAGCTCCACATGGTGTCAAAGTCACTGGTATCTGTCAGTTTTGTAGACGCACTGAAAGAGGAAAGTCCGTCAAATTTGATTTTTTGCATTTTATCCTCATTGACAGCAATGCCCATGCGGGTGTAAGTTTGAATGATATTATCCAATGGCATATCCTGTACCAGCTGTGCAAAGAATGGGTTGCAGCTGTTTTCAAATCCCTGTAGGATATTCTCTGTGCCATGACCGCTCAGATCATGGCACTTGATCTGTTGGTTGTACTTAGTGGTATAGATACCGTTGCAGGTATAAGATTTTGATATCAAGCCATCGTAACCAAAGGTTTCAAGCGCAGCTGCTGTAGTTGCGATTTTCTGTGTTGAGCCTGGCGTGGTTTCATAAAATGCTTTGCAGATCAGACTTCCATCCGGCAGTTCACTGATGTTACTGTAGTTGTCCAAAATGTTGACGCTTGGCTTGCTGACACAAACCAGTATTTCGCCAGTCAGATAATTGTATGCAATCGCAGTCCCATTTTTGTTCCCAAAAGCATTGTAGACCTTTTGGTTTGCCTCATGATCCAGCGTTGCATAAATTGCAGTTTTTCCGTGTTGCGTTGCGCCGAAAATCAAGCTGTAATTTTGCAGCTTTTCGATGTTTTCAGAAACAAGCGTGTTTGTCATTTGACCGCTGTTGTCTCCGATGACATTTCCTACGTCCAGAAAATAGTTTGCATCATAGTTTTCTGTGGACGCATCCGGATCAAATAAGACCTGGTCGTTTCGGTCGTAAACTTTTCCAAGAGTTACATCATCTGAATGAGACATATAGAAAGAAGATTCCCGGACAACCTTAAACACAAGGATGCCCATTCCAATGAAAAAAATCACGAGAATCAAAATTGTCAGGCGTTCTCCACGTCGGATACTCTGAATACTTTTCATGCCGCAGTTACCGCCTTTCTTGTTTTCAATTTTTTCTTTTTCGGTTCAGGCTTTTTGAATACTGGGGACTGACCTGCTTTCAGCATACCGGCAAGAAAACCGCTGGTAATCATCGAGCTGCCGCCTTGAGAAATGAATGGAATTGTAACACCTGTAAACGGGATCAGATTGCAGGAACCAAAGATATTCAGCCCCATCTGTACGATCATAACAGCGACGCATCCCAGAATCATTGTAGTGTGGAAATAGCTGCGAGGTTTGTTTATCATGGGTAGCAGCATCATTGCCATGAGAATCAAGATTGCGAGCAATGCCACTAAAAATCCCCATTCTTCACAAATGGTAGAGAATACAATGTCTGTATCTGAAGCAAAGACTTTGTGCAGCGAACCGCATCCAGGACCTTTTCCAAACAGACCGCCTTCTGCTATTGCAATCAAAGCCTTGCACTGCTGATATCCGTTTCCTTCCATCTGATTCCAAATGTCAACAGAGAGACGATCCTGTACATAGCCCGGAGCGAATTTCAGTGCTGCTGCGACAAGAACGGCGCCAATGATGCTGATGACAATAATCGTTTTTTTCGAAAATTTAGCTTTGGGATAACAAAGCCGGCACACCAAAGCACAGCCATATGCGGCGGCAAATGTCGGCAGTGATCCCAAGTCACGACACCACCACTGCAGACCGACGATCACAACAAATGCACCTGTGAGGATCATCATTTCCTTTGAAATATAGAAAAACAGGATTTTCTTTTTCTCGTGCTGCTCCCGAATGGAAGTCGCACAAATCAAAACAAATACCGGTTTCATAAATTCGGATGGCTGAATGCTGATCGGACCAATGTTGATCCACATACTTCTGCTGCCGGTCAAAACCAAAATGCTTAATATCAAAGCGCCCAGGATACCATATAGAATAAGTTTCTTAGATTGAATCCAAACATGATTTCTGGTAAGCAGAAACCCGATCTGGCACATTACCAAAGCAATCACACAGGTAATGTAGTGCTTTGCCGCAAATCCAACGCCGCCGAAACAGGATTGAAATATTACGCTGATATTGACAAGCAGGAGCAGCACGAAATCCAGTGTGTAGGTCATTTGTCGGTACATAAAATGCAGTACAATGCTGTATACAATGTCCAGACCAATCACGGCTACAGTGAGCGGCAGAATATCCTGCGGTGTGTCATAATTTCCACGCAGCAAAACAGCGAGCAGCATGATCGTATGCGTGAGCAAAACAATGGCAGTGCAGCTGCCGTAACGAAGTCCATTTTTATACATTGCGCACTCCCCTTCTTCTTTGTCGAATTACGACAGATTTTGTTCCAAATCGGATCTCATCCATATCTTTTAATTTTACTTGTGAGCGGATTTTTCTTCCATTTACATAAGTTCCGGATTTTGAGCCAAGATCCATGACACTCCACACGCCGTTTGAGACGTATAACACAGCGTGATACCGTGAGACGCTCATATCTGTAAAGCGGATATCAGCTGCACCGTGGCGGCCGACAAGGATCTCATCTGCCTCCAATGGAATGACGACTCTTCTGGCGTTATCATACAATGCCATGTGCGCACTGACCTTGTCCCACCGCAGCTGTTCAATTTCTTTTTCCTGCCGTGCTTTTCCGAACATTGTCAGGACGCTGACAGCAATGAATATGACAACAACTGCACTGATAAAGATAGAATATGCCGGTATCTCCTGCAGGGAAGTCAGAAGTTTATCAAGCATTATAAAACCTCCTGTCATTTGATTTTACATAAACATCATAATTGATTTTTTGAAAAGTTGCAAGTAAAATAGCTTGCTTTTGTAGAAAGATACAAATGATTGCCAATATCAATGATCGAAACATAGCAAGATGCCTAAAAGCGAAATTAAATTTTGTGTATGTTCAACAAAATTCAAAAATGCACTTGCCTTAAAACTAGAAGTATGTTATAATATGAGAAACAAACAGTTCCATAGCAATCAGCATAGCTGACTGTATCGGGCTGTAGAAGGAGGAATTCATCATGAAAATTACAATTACAGCGAAGAAAATGCAGATCCCACAGAACTTTACAGAGTATGCTGAAAAGCGTCTGAGCGCAAAGCTGGACAAGTTTTTCGGCAGCGAAGCAGAAGCAAAAATCACAATGGCAACACACAAGAACTTAATTGTTATTGAATTGACTGTTACCTATAATAATTTGATTTATCGTGCAGAGCAGTCTGCTGTAGATAAGGAAGATGCACTGGATGCTTCCATTGATAAAATCATTCGTCAGATCCGAAAGAACAAGACCCGTGTGGAAAAGAAACTGAAAGAGGCTGCTTTCATGGGAATGATGGAAGAGCCTGTTGCAGAGGCAGATCATGAAGTAATCCGTCACAAGAAATTTGTGATGCACCCCATGGATCTGGATGAGGCTATTCTTCAGATGGACCTGCTGGGACATTCTTTCTTTATGTTTACCAATGCAAATACCGGCGAAGTAAATGTTGTTTACAAACGTGCTGACGGCAAATATGCTGTTCTGGAGCCGATTTACGAGTAAACACAACGTGAAAAAATACTGGAATATAGAAAGCGGATACTGCGATGCGGCGGTGTCCGCTTTTTGTATTCTCAGATTCTCTGTGCCAGACGTTCGCTGTAGTCTTTCCGGAACTGTGCAAATTCTCCGGCATCCAGAGCGTCACGGATGCGTTCCATCAGCGTATTGTAAAAATACAGATTGTGCATTACTGCCAAACGGCCAGCCAGCTGCTCTTTTGCCTTAAACAAGTGGCGCACATATGCACGGGAATGATTCCGGCATACCGGGCAGTCACATTTCGGATCCAGCGGCTGAGAATCAGTTTCATACGCAGCGTTTGTGATATGAAGAATGCCGTCCCATGTGAATATGGTGCCGTGACGTGCATTTCGGCTTGGCATAACACAGTCGAACATATCCACTCCCCGAGCAACACTTTCGATGATGTTAGAAGGCGTTCCAACGCCCATCAGGTAGCGCGGCTTATCGACTGGCATATGCGGCTCGACTTCATCAATAATGTGATACATGACCTCTGTAGGCTCTCCTACTGCCAGCCCGCCGATTGCATAACCGTCCAGTCCCAGTTGTGCGATTTCCTGCATATGAGAAACACGAATTGCATCGTATGTTCCGCCCTGGTTGATGCCGAACAGCATCTGATGCGGATTGATCGTTCCTTCCAGACTGTTCAGACGCTGCATTTCTTTTTGACAGCGAACCAGCCAGCGAGTGGTTCTGGCACAGGAATTTTTCACATAATCCAGCGGTGCCGGGTTTTCCACGCATTCATCAAACGCCATGGCAATGGTAGAGCCAAGATTGGACTGGATCTGCATACTTTCTTCCGGTCCCATGAAGATGGCCTTGCCGTCAATATGAGACTGAAAATATACGCCCTCTTCTTTGATGCGCCGCAGCTTTGCCAGAGAAAATACCTGGAAACCGCCGCTGTCTGTCAGAATCGGCTTGTGCCAGTTCATAAACTGGTGTAGCCCACCCATTTGCCGTACGATTTTATCACCCGGCCGCAGGTGCAGATGATAGGTATTGCATAATTCGATCTGGCATTTCAGCTGATCTGCCAGGTCAATGGAGGATATGCCGCCTTTGATAGCGGCAGCAGTTCCTACATTCATAAAAAACGGTGTCTGAATCGTACCGTGAACGGTTTCAAATACGCCTCGTCTGGCGTGCCCTTCGGTTTTTAATAGTGTAAACATCTTTCGTATAAATTCCTTTCTGTTTTATCCTTGTGTCATAATCGGAGGAGTTTGCAGTAATGTGCAGATCTCTTTAGCAAACGCTGCTATAAAGGCTTCTTCCTCTTCTTCCATGGAAAAATAAGATGCAAATATACTTTTATCTTGTATCAACTTTTTTCGCAGAGAAACCGCCCATGCTGCACCAGATTGAATTTTGGAAGTGCCAGCAGCAAAACCACGCAAAATATCCAGCAAATCTTCTGTCAGTAACGCACTGTCAGTTGTCTTTAGACAATACAGCAAAATGTCATAAGCAGGAAGTGCAGCATCTGCAACCATAATATGTTGATGGCAAAGTGCATTATCTAATTTTAATGCTGCTTCCCTTGCAACCATTTCCTGCCCTGCAAAAAGCATTTTCAGCCATTTTGCGATATCTGCCTGATCTCTGCAATCCTCGTCAAAATATCTGTGACGGTGCATTGTCATGGACATCGAAAGAAATCTTTCCCACCATTTTTTCGGATTGGTTTCAATCCCGGATGCGTTCCCATATGCTGTATGATATTGTGACCAGTCAATTGCGTCAATTCGTGCGAAAATCTCCTGCAGTTCTTCTGGTGAATGTGATTTCATTCGCTTTTTTCCGGTAAGATACACATGGCATCACCAAAGCTGAAGAAACGATAACGTTCCTTGACTGCAATTTCATAGGCGTGCATGGTCTTTTCGTATCCCAGAAATGCAGAGATTAGCATAATTAAAGTGCTTTCCGGCAGGTGGAAGTTTGTAATCAGACCATCCAGTACCTTGAATGAATAGCCGGGATAGATGAAAATGTCAGTATATCCATCGTCAGCCACCAGTTCCCCATTGTGAGCGGTTGCAACTGCCTCTAGCGTTCGACAAGAGGTGGTACCGACAGCAATGACCCGACCGCCGTTTGCCTTGGTTTCACGTATCATATCTACAGTTTCCTGCGGCAGATGATAATGTTCGCTGTGCATCTGGTGCTGCAATACGTCATCTTCCTTTACCGGGCGAAACGTACCGAGTCCAACGTGCAGTGTGACATACGCCTCTTTTACCCCCTTTTCTTTTAGCTTTGCCAGCATTTCTTTTGTGAAGTGCAGTCCGGCTGTAGGTGCTGCCGCAGAGCCGAGTTCCTTGGAATAAACGGTCTGATAGCGCTCTTTGTCTTTCAGTTTCTCGTGGATATACGGCGGCAGCGGCATTTGTCCTACTTCTTCCAAAGCGGTGTAGAAATTTCCCTCACAGGTGAACTGTACGATTCGGTTGCCGTCTGGTTTTACTTCAACAACTTCGCCAATCAATCTGCCGCCGCCAAAGGAGAACTTCACGCCGACCTTTGCCTTTTTTCCGGGACGGCAGATGATCTCCCACAGCTTGTCCCCCTTCTGCTCCAACAGCAGAAATTCGATGAATGTACCGTTGTCCACTTTTTCACCGTACAGACGTGCAGGCAAAACACGGGAGTCATTCATGACGAGCAAATCCCCCGGCTGTAAGATGTCCAGCAGATCATAAAAATGCTTATGTTGAATCTCTCCGGAGTTTCTATCAATTTGCATCAGTCTGGAGTGATCTCTGGGTTCGATTGGCGTTTGTGCAATCAATTCTTCGGGCAAATCATAGTTAAAATCTGATTTTTTCATAGGGTTCTCCTCTTTTTCGCAAAATGTTATTGACAAATTCCCACGAAAATGATATGATAGGAATAGGTAGAGGCGCACTTGCGATGAGTATGTTCCGACAGGTTACCATTCCGCAACGATCGGGGCAGAAAGGCGTTCGTGCCGAAGGGACTGTACCGGTGACACAGTTCCTGGGCATATTTCCGAACAGGAGTATGACTGTCATCGTTATGATGGAGTGCTATCGGCGATATACCATTCGGTGTACGTCATTCTATTCTATTATATCGCATGAGCCGCCGGTTTTCAACCGGTTTTTTCATATTTTTAAGAATTTTTTGGAGGAATGACGAAAATGAAACAGTACAAGGTCGGAATTATCGGCGCAACAGGTATGGTTGGACAGCGATTTGCCACACTTTTGGAGAATCATCCGTGGTTTCACGTTGCTGCGCTGGCGGCTTCTCCCCGTTCGGCCGGAAAAACCTATGAAGAGGCAGTCGGCAACCGCTGGGCAATGCAGAAGCCGATGCCGGAGTCTATGAAACAGATGGTTCTGTTTGATGCAACTGCAGATGTTGACAAGATCGCAGGTATGGTAGACTTCGTATTTTGTGCCGTTGACATGAAGAAAGATGAGATCCGTGCGCTGGAAGAGCGTTATGCAAAGGCAGAATGCCCTGTTGTTTCCAACAACTCTGCACATCGTTTCACACCGGATGTTCCGATGGTTGTGCCGGAAGTTAACCCGGAACACATTGAGATCATCGAAAGCCAGCGGAAGCGCCTGGGAACTAAGCATGGTTTCATTGCAGTAAAGTCGAACTGCTCGATTCAGAGCTATGTTCCGGCACTGTCTCCCCTGCGGAAGTATGGCATCAAGAATGTGCTTGCCTGCACATATCAGGCAATTTCCGGTGCCGGAAAGACATTTGAGCGCTGGCCGGAAATCCTGGACAATATTGTACCGTATATCGGCGGCGAAGAAGAAAAGTCTGAGAAGGAACCGCTGAAGGTTTGGGGCAAGATTGAAAATGGTCAGATCGTCAGCGCTGACAGCCCTCTGATTACAACACAGTGCCTGCGTGTACCGGTTTCGGACGGTCACACTGCCGCTGTATTTGTTTCCTTTGAGCAGAAACCGTCGAAGGATGAAATCCTGAAGATCTGGGAAGAGTTCAAGGGCGTTCCGCAGGAATTGGATCTGCCGTCTGCACCGAAGCAGTTCATCCATTATTTCCAGGAAGACGATCGTCCGCAGGCAAAGCTGGATCGCAACATTGAAGGCGGTATGGCTGTTTCTGTTGGCCGTCTGCGTGAAGACACTATGTTTGACTATAAGTTTGTCTGCCTGTCCCACAATACCCTGCGTGGTGCAGCCGGCGGCGGTGTTCTCTTGGCAGAACTGCTCGCAGCAAAGGGCTATATGGACTAAGTTTATTTGATACACAATTGATTTGAATTACCATTAGGAGGTAATTGCTATGAAAAACACCATTTTTACAGGTGCAGGCGTAGCCATTATTACGCCGATGCTGGAAGACGGTTCTGTAGATTATGCAGGACTGGGCAAGAACATTGATTTTCAGATTGAAAACGGCACAGATGCCATTATCATTTGCGGCACAACCGGTGAGTCCTCCACGCTGGATGACAAGGAACATCGGGAGTGTATCCGATTTGCAGTAGAGCATACCCACAACCGGATCCCGGTGATTGCCGGAACTGGTAGCAACGATACGAAGTATGCGATTGAACTGTCTCAGGAGGCGCAGGAACTGGGCGCAGACGGTCTTTTGATTGTTACCCCGTATTACAACAAGACGACACAGCGTGGTCTTGTAGCCCATTATAACGCCATTGCAGACAGCGTAAATCTGCCGATTATTCTCTACAATGTTCCCAGCCGTACTGGTGTTGGCTTTGATGTGAACACTGTCGCAGCACTTGCAGAGCATAAGAACATTGCTGCAATCAAGGAAGCGAGTGGTAATATCGGTTATACTGCAAAGGTTGCAGCAAAGTGCGGAGATAAGATCGACATTTACAGCGGCAATGATGATATGATCGTTCCGATCATGTCTCTGGGCGGTAAGGGCGTAATTTCGGTACTGTCGAATGTTTTGCCGAAGGAAACACATCAGATGACACAGTATTGTCTGGAAAATAATTTTGCAGCAGCAGCGGAAATGCAGTTGAAGTATCTTCGCCTGATTAACGACCTGTTTATGGAAGTCAATCCGATTCCGGTAAAGGACGCAATGAATCAGCTGGGAATGCCCTCTGGTCCGTGCAGAATGCCGTTGCTGGATATGAGCGATGAGCATAAGGCTGCAATGCAGGCAACACTCCGTGCATACGGCATGATTTCTTAATGCTGAATCAGGACGAGAAAAGAGGCAGACTTATGACAAAAATTGTAATTTGCGGCGCAAATGGTAAAATGGGTCACACAGTTGCATCCTGTATTGCAGGACGTGACGACTGCACTGTCGTTGGCGGCGTTGATTCTTATACTGAAAAATATGCGGATTTTTCAATTGTTGCGACACCGGCAGAACTGCCGGAAGTGCCGGAAGTAATCATTGACTTTTCCAACCCGTCTACATTGGATGAACTCTTGGAATATGCGCTGGTGAATAATGTGGCGCTTGTTCTGGCGACAACCGGATATGACGATGCACAAATTCAGAAGATTCAGAGTGCTGCACAGCAGATTCCTGTTTTCTTTACGTTTAATATGTCTTTGGGAATCAATTTGCTGGTTGAACTTGCGAAGAAAGCAGCAACGATTCTGGGCGGTCAGTTTGATATCGAAATCGTTGAGAAACATCACAATCAGAAGATTGATGCACCCAGCGGTACAGCAATCATGATTGCAAATGCAATCAATGAAACTTTGAATAACGAGTATCATTATGTATACGATCGTCACGCACGCAGAATGAAACGTGATGATAAGGAAATTGGAATGCACTCAATTCGAGGTGGTACTATTGTTGGCGAGCATGATGTTATCTTTGCCGGCAAGGATGAGGTAATCACCCTCTCTCACAGTGCGGCATCCAAAACTGTATTTGCAGTTGGCGCAGTGAACGCAGCAGTTTATCTGTGCGGAAAGCCGGCTGGTCTCTATGACATGAAACAGTTGGTGCAGGAATAAGAACATTTTGAAATATCTGAAAAGTTTTGGGTAAAGGTTTTTCTTTCCCGTTCAAAGAAAGCAAACACGCTGGAGCAGTTTTTTCTCCGGCGCGTTTGCTTTTTTAGATTGATTAAAAGAAAAAACAGAGGAACAGACTTGTCTGTCCGTTCCTCTGTTTTGGAAAAAAATAGAATTTTAAGTTATGCTTATGCTGCTTCTACCGGATACGGGTCAACACTTACACCTGCGCCAGCCTGTGCAATGTGCAGCATCAGATAGAAGATATCGGAAGTATCCAGCTTTCCGTTTCCATCCAGGTCGGCCAGCTTAAACTTGTAGTCATCATATGTTGCTTCCATGCCTGCACCCTTCTGTGCAACTTCGATCATGAGATCCAGCAGATCGTTTGTATTTACATTGCCATCTTGGTCAACGTCACCGTACGGCAGAGCGGTTTCCAGATTTGCAACGCTAAAGGTTACTTCGATGCTCTGCATAACAGCGGTATCCTTCGGCAGATCGTTGATCTTGCCAGCCTTAGAAACGCCCCATGTATCAGTCAGATATACACGAGTGCTTCCCTTATCGTCTGCATAGTAAGCTGTATTGATCGATGTTTCAGCACCCTTGTAATCAACAGTTTCGCCGTCTACTTTTACAGAATCAACCTTAACGCTCATTTTCGGATAGGTGTCAGCAGTGATGAAGTTGTCATCAACAGAATCAAATTCCAGCATCAGGAATTCGATTGTGCCGGTACCGTCACCTGTGATGTTCCAGGTTGCAGTGTACTGACCATCTTCATTTGTGATCTTAGCCGGTGTGCTGGTGATGTCGTCTGTGTTTCTTTCATCACCTTCGCCCCAGTACTGATAGCCGCCCATCTGTCCCTTCAGAGAAACGTTTGCGATGATGTCTGCATCGTCGGCAGCAGATGCGGAAAATGCACCGGTAACAGCAACAGCGTTCATTGCCATTGCAGCAGCCAGAACGGCTGCGACTTTCTTCAAATTCTTCATAATAATAACTCCTTTATTTTAGCGGCTTGCACATTTTGTGCAATTGACCGCCGTATGATAACAAAATAATTATAGCACATTCTCTGCAAAAAGTCAACACTGATTTGAAAAATTGAAAGAAATACGCAAAAAAAGTATTTTCTGAAAAACGGACTTGTTTTTAGATTAGAAATATTTGTCCCTCGTGGAAAAAGAACTTTTAGAAAAAAGTTCTTATTTTCAGAAAAGTGTGATGTGTTATCTATTGCACTTATTTTTTACATATGTGATTGCTGAAACGCTTTGAAAGCTTTATCGCCAATTAACCTATAGGAAAGAGTCTCTGCTATTTTCACAACAATGGATGCTTGTGAATAGAACACAGGTAAATGTATGATGACGGATTGACAGGGTTTCGTCGCACATACTATATATTGTGGTTGAAGTTTACTCCAGATACTATTTGTTGTGTTTTGGACGGAAAATACATAAAAAATTTGCTTGACAGAAAAACGGAAAAGCAGTATAATAAATACTGCAAAACGCAGTACATTGCGACTGACGCTTTCATAACTGAAATGATAAAAGCTGCTGAAAATGCAGCTTTCTGTTTGTCTTATGAAAGTGCTTTTTCTGTCAAATGTATGCTGTATGATTTTCGTATTTCCTGTGTTTGTGCAACTGCACATAAGACAGGATGATTTTTTATGTAAATCTTTAAGCAAATTGCAGATTGTCTCTGGCAATGATTGTTTTGAAATTTACTGAAAAACCTTGTGACATTAGAATCGGAGGAGAGAATTTTGAAAATTATCAAGCGAAGCGGCAAGGAGGACGTTTTTGATCGTGCCAAGATCATAGCTGCTGTGGGAAAGGCCAATATTACCGTTATTGAGGCAGAACAGCTTTCAGATGAGCAGATCGAGAAGATCGCCGGTGATATTGAGGCACGCTGTGCAGATATGAATCGTGCTGTGGATGTCGAAACAATTCAGGATTGGGTAGAAATTGAAATCATGAAGTACGGCGCATTTACAGTTGCGAAAAATTATATCACCTACCGATATGAACGAGGTTTGCTGCGTCAGTCAAACACAACAGACCAGAAGATTTTAAGCCTTTTGAATTTTGAAAATGAAGAAGTAAAACAGGAAAATTCTAATAAAAACCCGGTTGTAAATAGCGTACAGCGTGATTATATGGCTGGTGAAGTCAGCAAAGATATTACAACTCGTTTTCTCCTGCCCCATGACATTACAGATGCACACCGGGAAGGTATCATTCATTTTCATGATGCGGACTATTTTGCACAACATATGCACAATTGCTGTCTGGTGAACCTTGAAGATATGCTGCAGAATGGTACAGTTATCAGTGAAACAATGATTGAAAAGCCGCATAGCTTCTCCACTGCTTGCAATATCTCCACCCAGATCATTGCACAAATTGCAAGTTCACAATACGGCGGTCAGAGCATTACCCTTTCTCATCTTGCACCTTTTGTGCAAACCAGTCGTGAAAAGTTTCGCCGGGATGTTCGCCGGGAATTTGAACGCCTTGGAAAGGAAACAGATGAGGAAACCATCAATCAGATTGCTGAAATGCGGGTACGCAATGAAATCATTCAAGGCGTACAGATGATCCAGTATCAGGTAATCACACTGATGACAACCAATGGACAGGCTCCGTTTGTAACTGTCTTTATGTATCTGAATGAAGTACCGGAAGGTCAGACACGGGATGATCTGGCGCTGATTATTGAAGAAATGCTGCGACAGAGAATCCAGGGTGTCAAAAATGAAAAGGGCGTTTATATCACACCGGCATTCCCGAAACTGATCTATGTGTTGGAAGAGGATAACATACGGGAAGGCTCAAAATATTTTTATTTGACAAAGCTGGCAGCAGAATGCACCGCAAAGCGTATGGTTCCGGATTATATTTCCGAAAAGATCATGAAGTCTTTGAAGGAAGGCAATTGCTATACCTGCATGGGATGTCGTTCTTTCCTGACCGTTTATAAGGATGAGAATGACAAGTACAAGTTCTACGGCAGATTCAACCAGGGCGTTGTCACTTTGAATCTGGTGGATATTGCTTGCTCTTCCGGCAGAGATGAAAAACGCTTTTGGGAAATCTTTGATGAGCGTTTGCAGTTGTGCTACCGTGCTTTAATGTGTCGTCATAATCGTCTGAAAGGAACGCCGTCTGATGTCGCACCGATCCTCTGGCAGTATGGTGCTTTGGCTCGCTTAAAGAAAGGCGAAACGATTGATAAGCTTCTCTACGGCGGTTATTCTACCCTTTCACTGGGATATGCTGGCTTGTGTGAATGCACACGCTACATGACCGGCAAATCACACACAGATCCTTCTGCGACACCGTTTGCACTGCGTGTTATGCGGCATCTGAATGAAACTTGCCAGAAGTGGGCGAAAGAAACCAACATTGATTTTAGTCTGTACGGCACGCCTTTGGAGTCCACTACATACAAGTTTGCACGTTGCCTGCAGGAACGTTTTGGCGTGATTGAGGGCGTTACAGATAAGAACTATATTACAAACAGCTATCATGTTCACGTAACTGAACCGATCAACGCATTTGATAAGCTTTCCTTTGAGGCACAGTTCCAGGAGTTGTCCCCTGGCGGTGCAATCAGCTATGTGGAAGTTCCTAATATGCAGGATAACATTCCGGCGGTAATTGCTGTAATGCAGCATATTTATGAAAACATTATGTATGCTGAACTGAACACAAAGAGCGATTATTGCCAGGTCTGCGGTTATGACGGTGAAATCCAGATCGTAGAGGACGATGGTAAACTGGTATGGGAATGCCCGAACTGCGGCAACCGTGACCAGGATAAACTGAATGTCGCACGCAGAACCTGTGGTTACATCGGAACGCAGTTCTGGAATCAAGGCCGTACCCAGGAAATCCGTGATCGTGTTATGCACCTGTAAAAGAGGTGGATGCAAAAATGTATTATGGAGCAATAAAGCCTTGCGATATTGCCAATGGAGAAGGTGTGCGAGTCTCTTTGTTTGTTTCCGGATGCAGACACGCCTGTAAGAATTGCTTTAATCCGGAGACATGGTGTTTCGAGTATGGGACTCCCTATACCGAGGAAACCACAGCACACATTTTAGAACTGCTGAAACCGGTATATGTGAAAGGTTTGACACTGATAGGCGGCGAACCGATGGAACCGGAAAATCAAGCAGTTTTGCTGAAATTGGTACAGGCGGTTCGCCACACATTTGGAACACAGAAAGACATCTGGTGTTATACTGGATGCGTTCTGGAATCGGAACTGCTGTCAGAAAGTCCCTACCGCTGTGATGTGACGGATGCTCTTCTTTCAGAGATTGATGTATTGGTGGATGGTCCTTTCATAGAAGAGGAAAAGTCTTTGCAGCTGGCATTTCGTGGCTCAATGAATCAGCGTATTTTGCGCAAGCAGAATGGCAGATTTGTGGTTTCTGAAACATGATAAAGTAATAAGGATTTATATATACAGAACCGCTTGATGCGGTCTGTAAAAAAGCGGATGCACGAAAAGAAGTGCATCCGCTTTTTGTCATATATACGATCAAGTACAATTTAGTCACCGAAAGAAATTCCAAGATTTCTTGCGGTCTGTACTAACTGGTCATCCGGCGAAACAAATTTTGTCTTTCCGGCGATGTCATCCAGCTTGTTTGCAGTAATTGCGCCGCCTACCTTTGCAACAGACATTCCGTAATGCTCTTCCCGAATCAATTCTGCTGCGTATACGCCGAACTGTGTTGCCAGAATGCGGTCGTATGCGCTGGGACTGCCGCCACGCAGCATATGCCCCGGTACGCAGACACGTGCCTCCAGACCTGTGTTTTTCTGAATCTGAGCTGCAATACGATTGGTGGCAGTTGTGATGCCTGCCTCCTGCCGCAGTCTGGTTCTCTCTTTCTTTTTTAACTTAGCCTCTTCCTTATCGAAGCATCCTTCAGCTACGGCAATAATGGAGAAATTCTTTCCGCTTTCACTCCGTTTCAGAACAGACTTGCAAACTTCATCAATATCGTAAGGAATTTCCGGAATCAGAATAATATCTGCACCGCCGGCAATGCCTGCATTCAGCGTGAGCCAACCGGCTTTGTTTCCCATGATTTCGCAGAGCAGAATCCGGGAGTGGCTGTTTGCAGTTGTGTGCAGCCGATCCAGTGCATCTGTGGCAATGTCAACAGCTGTATGGAAACCGAATGTGACATCTGTTCCATAAATATCATTGTCGATCGTCTTTGGCAAGCCTATGACATTCAAGCCTTCGTCTGCCAGCAGTTTTGAGGTCTTGTGTGTGCCGTTTCCGCCCAATGTCAAAAGGCAATCCAGCTTTTGTGCCTGGTAGGTCTTTTTCATGTTCTTGACCTTGTCCACATTGTCGTCGCCGATCACTTTCATCATTTTGAACGGCTGACGTTTTGTTCCCAGGATCGTTCCGCCACGGGTCAGAATACCGGAAAAATCGTCCGGAGACATTTCCTTACAGATATTATGGATCAAGCCGTAATATCCGTCTGAAATACCTACGATTTCCACATTTTCTGTTCCAAGCATTTCGTAGCAGGCTTTGGCGACGCCCCGAATGGTGGCGTTCAGTCCGGGACAGTCTCCGCCGCTGGTCAAGATTCCGATTCTGCGTTTCATAAACAAGTCCTCCTATTTCATTTTAATTTCTGCACATGGCATTTCGTCTATTCCCTATGATAAGTGTACCATTTTGCATAAAAATATTCTACAATATTTTGTGAACAAATACACTCTTTATGCTTTTCGATTTACTTTCCATCCTGTTTGTTCTTCAAAAAGCTGAGGCAGGCGTTGGCGTTTCCGTGTGTAAAACCCTGCTTGTCTATCAGCATGGTGAAGTCCTGGTTGGAGAAATAGAGTACGATCCATCGCTTGTCACTTCGGATCCAGGTTAGGTTTTCATATCCCAGCTGATATTTTTCCATGGAGGATGTGGTCATCATGCGAATATATTCCGGCAAGAATGTGTATTGGTTGACTGCCTCTAAGTCAATTTTGTCTTTGGTGCGAGAAATATAATCCCGAATCTGCTTTTTTGGCAGGTTCCAGAACCATATGCCCAGAAACAGCAGAATGATAAAAAGAATATCCAGAAAACCAAAGTGAAAGTCAGAACGGTCTTTGAGGCATAGCAAAATAAAGTTGTATATCAAACGTTCTAAAAAAGGAATCGCCAGAAGAATTCCTAACGCTCGGCATACCATGTGATGCTGTTTTCTCTTCATTTGCAAAATTGCAGCATAGCCGTCTTTGGTGATGCGTGTCGTGTTTTCGAAGTATTCCATTATGCCTTTCTCCCCTTTTGTGATTTATGTTGTTTTCTGTATTTTATTATAGCATGAGTAATCTGATTTGTAAAGGAAATCTATTGAAAAATAGAGGATGGAAGATCGGCGGATAGATAGTTCAAAATAGTGCAATTGGATATTCTTTCCTATCTCTTTTGAAATTTATGCTTGACGCAAAAAGTTTGTCTGTGTTATAATAAATATATACAAATCAATCAATTGAAAAGGAGAAAAAATATATGAAACTAACAAAAGCAATTGCGGCAGCAGCGGTATTTGTTTGCGGTATCACATGGCTGCCGGCGTTGTCGAGTTATGCGTCGGAAGATCCTCTGGTCGATTCCGGAATAGATTATACAGAAAGCACGGAAACACTTCTCAATCCTGGTGCTGGATATAGTTCGACTGTAGCTGTCAACTGCAAACCGAATGATACGAAAGTCTATAATCCCACATCGAGTCTGGTTGTTTTATTTGTAGATATTGGTGCCTTTTCCAGCGGTGCAAACGGTACGACCAATGAAGATGGAACATATGTGGATGGAACGGATTATGACCTGGACGAAACCTTTTTCACGAATTTTCGAAAGACGCTGGAAAACTGCCGAAAAAACGGATGCACCATTGGCATTCGCTTTCGATACGATGCGAATGGCGTTCGAAATCCGGAACCTGCTACATTTGAACAGATGTGCAGGCACATTGAACAGATTCGTGAGGATGGCTTTTTAGAGGACTATCAAGACATTATTGCCTATGTAGAAAGCGGATTTGTTGGCTGTTATGGCGAACAATGGGGTGGAAAATACTGCTCTCTGGAAGATAAGGCAAAACTCCTGGACTTGCTGCTGGATGTTGTTCCGGATCCGATTCCGGTTACAGTGAGAACACCCAATATCTTTGCAAAATGGGCTGGCATTGAAGAGTCAGAACTGGGCGAATATGTGTTGGAACCCGGCAGCAAAGCGTCTCGTGTAGGCTTGTACAACGATGGATACATGGGGTCTGATTCGGACTTGGGAACATTCCACGACCGTAAACGTGACTTAAAATGGCTGCGCCAGCAAACCTTGACATCTTATTACGGCGGCGAATTTTCCGGAAACCTGGACTTTGCAAAAAAATATGACACATATCTTCCGGAAAATGCAGTACCGGAGATGTACTATTCTCATTTGAGTTATATCAATTCCAACATATATGCGCTTTATAAAGATTACACTTTTGGCGAATCATATGATGTAGACGGTGTGGACAACAGCGCATATTACGGCGAAACTGTTTTTAAGTTTATTCGAGATCATCTTGGCTATCGTTTTGTACTTTGGGATTGTGATTTGAGTGAATCCGTTTCACAAAACGGCGTGCTGAGAGTTTGCACAAAAATTGAAAACACGGGATTTGCAAATCCGATCATGCGGCAAAATGCAGAGATCATTCTGGAGAAGGACGGAAATTACATCAAAACAGAAGTGGATGCAAATACGAATCAGTGGTATTCCTGTTCCACAAACGAAAAAGAATTTGATCTGAAACTTCCCGGTGAGTTGGAACCTGGAAAGTGGAATGTTTACCTAAAGATTTCTTCCGGAGAAAACAGCCTTGGAGAAATGAATGTGCGTTCTGTGCAGTTCGCAAACCATGATGTCTGGAATTCTGCGATCGGCGCAAATTATCTGGGTAGCTTTTCTGTGACAAAAGCAGACACTATACAAACAGACAACAGTTTTTATCAGACAAATGCTGAGCAGGATGTCTCGCATTCAGATGGAAAAATGTACACGTATCAAGATATTTCTGTCGTGGATGGTTCTGTCAGCAATGACAGCGAATACACAGAGGACAATCTGTGTGCCTCGGATGAAAATGGAAGTCGCTTGTATATCACCAATAATGACCAGTACCTTTATGTTTTTGCAGATCTGACTTACGATGCGGTTTCTCCGGTATACAATTTGTCGTTGAAGAACAAGGCAAACGGAAAGAGCTACTGGATCTACTATCAGGGCAATGGATTTGTGTACTTTAATCAAGGCGTTCCAAGCACTTGTACTCAGAAACACAATGGCAGGATCATTGAATACCGTCTGCCGCTCGGCGATTTGACTGGGTTTGAGCCAGGTGTGGAGATCGCAGATATCAGTGTAACAGTTCAAGATCAGTCGAATTCCTGGGTGAATGCAGGTTCTATCAAAGCACAAAGCTATACCATTCAAGATAATTTTGATGTGTATTCAGCAAAACAGACGATTTCTCTTATGGAAAATGATGCGGTTACTTTAGAACCGGAAACCTCCGGAACGGATTTGACATATCAGTGGCTGCATAATGACGAAGAAATACCAGGTGCTGTGGAGAAAACATATACCGTTACAGCGAAAGACCAGGAAGATTGTGGCGTGTATTCTGTGAGGATTCTTTCTCAGGGCGGCACAAGCAAAACGGTAGACGTTTGTGAAATCAAAAATGTTGTATCTGCTGTTGTGCCTGGCGACTTGAATCAAGACGGAATATGCAGTGCAGCAGATTTGGTTATGTTGCAAAAGTATTTGCTGGGCGATTTGGAATTGACACAGGAACAGGCTTTACGTGCTGATATGACACAGGATCAAGTGGTCAATGGATTTGACTTGGTACGTTTGCGGCTGGCGTTGTCAGAAGTATCAGAATAAATAAAAACATCGCAGAGAAAAGAAATTCCCTGCGATGTTTTTATTGTACAATGAAAACCCCCAGTTTAACTGGGGGTTCAAAAAGCTTAAAGCTA